>Ga0154599_101_pt4 | contig 41488 bp, 38 predicted proteins | sample RifGroF2_FD_116028 | JGI IMG/M metagenome (GOLD analysis project Ga0154599, IMG submission 116028) | Sideroxydans sp. GWF2_59_14 | reverse complement strand
CTGAATTAACTTTCGGCCTCATCCATGAATTCCGGAACGAACATGACCGCCAAAAAGGAAACCCGCTGTCTGTTGCTGCAAACCGCACAGCGCCTGTTCGGTCACCAACCGACCGCACAGGAAGAGACACGCTGGCGATTGTTGCAGGCGGCGACCGAGGTGTTCGCCGAGGTCGGCTACCACGCGGCGACCACGCGCGAGATATGCAAGCGCGCCCAGGTCAATCTGGCCTCTATCCATTATTACTACGGCGACAAGGCTGAGTTGTACCGCGAGGTGTTCCGTCTGCCGTTCTTGGAAGAGGGCAACACGCTGGTCGGCATGGATGTGGAGAAGGCAACAGTTGAAGAGGCGCTGGCGGCTTTCTACGGCTGGCTGTTTCCGGCTACGGCCGAAGAAGACCCGATGCTGAAGCTGTTCATCCGGCTGCATGCGCGCGAGGATGCGGAACCCAGCGGCGTGCTGGGCGATGCCATGTTGCAGGCGATGCGCCCCAACCACGAAAAGATCCAGACCTTGTTGTGCCGCGAATTCGGGCTGATGAAGCCGGACACGGAAGTGGACCGGCTGACCTTCGCGCTGTTCGGGCTGGCGACGATCTTTTTCCACAATCACTCCGCGCTTGACCATTTTGCTCCCGATCTTCTCAAGGGGCAGAAAGCGCAGGCAGACATGGCTGAACGGCTGGTGGGATACGCCGTCGCGCTGATCGAGGCGGAACGCAAGCGCCGCACTGCGGCAAATAAGACAAAGTAACAGCCCGGCGCCTGGCCGTCGGGACAATCAGAACAAAGAACGCAAAGGAAAACGACGATGAAGATTTCATTCAATGATGTGCCGAAGAAATACAAGATCGCAGCCGGAGTGCTGCTGGCGGTCGCGGTGGCGGGGATGCTTTTCGGTGGAGGCAAGGAGGACGCGCATGCCGCCGTTGCGGCGGTCAGCCGTCCGGCATTGACGGTACGCACCGCCGTATTGCAAGGCGATCAGTGGTCGCGCACCCTGTCGGCCAACGGCAGCATCATCCCCTGGCAGGAGGCGGTCATCACTGCGCAGGTGCAGGGGGTACGCATCTCCGAAGTGAAGGTCAGCATTGGCGACTGGGTAAAACAGGGGGACGTGCTGGTGACGCTGGACAACTTTGCGCGCACGCTGGACGAAGCGGCGGCCTCGCGCACAGCGCAGGGGCGCATCGTTGCGCCGGATGATGGTGTGATCTCGGCGGCGAGTGCCAGTGCCGGTTCGATGGTGCAGCCCGGCGCGGAACTGTTCCGCCTCATCCGCAAGGGACGCCTGGAATGGCGCGCCGAATTGACGGCGGAAGAACTGATGCTGTTGCGCCGCGGCATGGCGGTGGAGATCACGGTCGGTGAGGGCCGCGTGCTCAAGGGAACGGTGCGGGCGATCTCGCCCTCGGTGGATGCCAAGACCCGTTACGGCTATGCACTGGTCACTTTGTCCGACAGCAGCGGCATCATCGCCGGAGTGTATGCGAACGGCACTTTCGATATCAGCGGCGGCAAACGCACGCTCTCCTCGCTGCCGCAGTCTGCGGTGATGCGTCGCGGCAGCGCCGCCTATGTGCTGGTCGTGGATGCGGAGAATCGCGTGCACGAGCGTCCGGTGAAACTGGGGCAGCGCAGCGGCGACCGTATCGAGATCAGGCAGGGACTGAAGTCCGGCGAGAAAGTGGTGGAGACCGGAGGCTCGTTCCTGAGCGAGGGTGATTTCGTGCAGGTGGTCAAATGAACGTATCAGCCTGGTCCATCCGCAACCCCATTCCGGCGGTGATGGGGTTCGCGCTGCTTTCTCTCCTCGGCATCATGGCGTTCAAGGCCATGAAGATACAGATGTTCCCCGACATCGATCTGCCGATGGTGACAGTGACCGCGACCATGCCCGGTGCTTCTCCCGACCAGATGGAGACCGAAGTGGCGCGCAAGATCGAGAACGCTCTCGCCAGCGCGCAGGGTTTGAAGCACCTGCATACCCAAGTCAGGGAAGGCTCGGCCACCATCTCGGCGGAATTCCGCCTTGAGCGCAACACGCAGGCAGCGCTGGAGGATGTGCGTTCCGCCGTCACGCGCATCCGCAGCGACCTGCCCGAGGAGATGCTCGATCCGGTCATCAACAAGATGGAACTCAGCGGCAAGCCCATCCTCACTTACACCATCGCTTCGCAGTCCATGAGCGAGGAGGAGCTTTCCTGGTTCGTCGACAACAACATCACCAAACTGCTGCTCGGCGTGAAGGGTGTGGGCGCGGTGAGCCGCGTCGGCGGTGTCACGCGGCAGGTGCGTGTCGAGCTCGACCCGACCAGGATGCTGGCACTGAATCTGACCGCCGCGGAGATATCCGGCCAGTTGCGTCAGATCCAGCAGGAGGCACCCGGCGGACGCACCGATCTCGGCGGGATGGAACAGTCCGTGCGTACTGTTGCTACTGTGCAGACCGCGGCAGAGCTGGCGCAGATGGATATCGCGCTGCGCGATGGACGCCATGTGCGGCTCGAACAGGTCGCCAACGTGATCGACACCATCGCCGAGAGACGCTCCGCCGCCTTGCATGACGGCAAGCCGGTGGTTGGTTTCGAGATCGTGCGCTCGATCGGTGCCGGCGACGTGGCTGTCGGCGAAGGCGTCGACCAGGCGCTGACGACACTGAAGCAGACACATCCGGAACTGACCGTGGAGAAAGTGTTCAATACCGTCGACCAGGTGTACGAGACCTACAAGGGCTCGATGGAGATGATCTTCGAAGGTGCCCTGCTGGCGGTGATCGTGGTGATCTTCTTCCTGCGCAACACGCGCGCCACCGTGGTGGCGGCCACCGCGTTGCCGCTGGCCGTGATCCCCACCTTCGCTTTCATGTACCTGCTGGGATTTACCGTCAATATGGTGACGCTGCTGTCGCTGTCGCTGGTGGTCGGCGTGCTGGTGGACGATGCCATCGTCGAGATCGAGAACATCATGCGCCACATCGAGATGGGCAAGACACCGTATCAGGCGGCGATGGAAGCGGCCGACGAGATCGGCATGGCGGTGATCGCGACCACTTTCACATTGGTCGCGGTGTTCCTGCCGACCGCTTTCATGGGGGGCATCCCGGGCAAGTTCTTCGTGCAGTTCGGCTGGACGGCGGCCATCGCGGTGATGATCTCGCTGGTGGTCGCGCGCCTGCTGACGCCGATGATGTCGGCCTACATCCTGCGTCCGCGCGAGGCGCATCCCACACCGAAATGGCTGGAGATATATCTGCGCTGGGCGCAATGGTGTCTGAACAATCGCGTGAAGACCCTGCTTGCCACGGCGGCGTTCTTCTTCGGTTCCTTCCTGTTGGCGGGCACGCTGCCGACCGCTTTCCAGCCCAAGGACAACCTGTCGCAGACCCAGGTCAGCCTGACCCTGCCGCCGGGCAGCAAGTTCGAGCAGACTTACGCGCTGGCAGAGGAGGCGCGCCGCATCGTGATGAAGAATCCCGATGTGATCCTGGTGTACACCGCCATCGGCGGCGGCGCCACGGGCGGCGATGCCTTCGAAGTGACCGGAGAACCGGAGGCACGCAAGGCTACGCTGTCCATCCAGTTGAAACCCAAGAACGATCGGAGCAAGCGCAAGCAGGAGATCGAGGATGAATTGCGCGAAGCGATGACCGTCTTGCCCGGCGTGCGCGTCAAGGTCGGTCTGGGTGCCTCGTCGGACAAATACCAGGTGGTGCTGACCAGCGAGAACGGCAAGCTGCTGACCGAGCACGCGCTCAAGGTGGGGCAGGAACTGCGTTCCATTCCCGGCGTCGGCAATGTGGAGTCGAACTCCAGCGTGCTGCGCCCCGAAGTGGTGGTGCGGCCCGATTTCGCCAAAGCGGCGGATCTCGGCGTGACGTCGAGCGCCATCGCCGAGGCTCTGCGCGTGGCGACCAACGGCGATTACGACCAGTCGCTGGCCAAGCTCAACCTGCCCGACAGGCAATTGCCAATCATCGTCAAGTTGCGCGATGACGCGCGCCAGGACATCGAGTTGCTGTCGCGTCTGGTGGTGCAGGGTACGCACGGGCCGGTGATGCTGGGCAACGTGGTGACGCTGACGCTGGAGAGCGGGCCGGCGCAGATCGACCGTCTGGATCGCCAGCGCAACATCACCTTCGAGGTGGAACTGGCCGGACAGCCGCTGGGCAAGGTGCAGGAGGCTGCGCTGGCCTTGCCTTCGCTGAAGAACTTGCCGGAAGGCGTGACGATCGCGCCGATCGGGGACGCCGAGATGATGGTCGAGCTGTTCGCCAGCTTCGGCCTCGCCATGTTCACCGGCGTGCTGTGCATCTACATCGTGCTGGTGCTGCTGTTCAAGGATTTCATGCAACCCGCCACCATCCTGTGGGCGCTGATCCTGTCCATCCCCGGCGCGCTGCTGGCGCTGTTCATCACGCACACCTCGATCTCGATGCCGTCGATGATCGGTATCATCATGCTGATGGGCATCGCCACCAAGAACTCCATCCTGCTGGTGGAATACGCCATCGTGTCGCGGCGTGAGCGCGGCATGAACCGCACCGAGGCGCTGCTCGATGCATGCAAGAAACGCGCGCGTCCCATCGTGATGACTACCATGGCGATGGGTGCGGGCATGATGCCGGTGGCGCTTGACTTCGGCATGGGGGACGGCAGTTTCCGTTCGCCGATGGCCATCGTGGTGATCGGCGGTCTGATCACATCCACTTTCCTCAGTCTGCTGGTGATCCCGGTGGTGTTCACTTATGTGGATGATTTCATCGTGTGGCTCGTCGCCAAGGTGAAAAAACTCAGGAAAATACCTGCCGCTGCGACGACTGATATCAAACAAGGAGCATGAGATGAGACATTCCAGGATCGCAATGAGCGTACTGCTGGCCCTGGGCATCAGCCCGCTGGCCGGCGCTGCCGACCTTCTCGAACTCTACCGTGCCGCGCAGAGCCAGGACGCCACCTTCGGCGCCGCCCGTGCCGCGCGTGATGCCGGACAGGAGAAGCTCACCCAGGGGCGCGCACTCATGCTGCCCAGCGTCAATCTGACCGCCAACACCACCAAGAACGACGTCCACACCGTCCTGCCCGTCGATTCGACCAAGAAATACAACAGCCACGGCTACGGCGTCAGCCTCGTCCAGCCCCTGTTCCGCGAACAGAACTGGGCCCTGTACACCGAATCCGAACTGCAGGTCGCGCAGTCTGAGGCGCAATTCAAACAGGCCGAGCAGGACCTCGTCCTGCGCGTCGCCCAAGCCTACTTCGACGTCCTCATCGCCCAGGACAGTGTGCAGCTTGCCGCCGCGCAGAAGACCGCCATCGCCCAGCAACTTGAACAAGCCAAGCGCAACTTCGAAGTCGGCACCGCCACCATCACCGACACCCACGAAGCCCAGGCCCGCTACGACCTCATCGTCGCCCAAGAGATCGCCGCCCAGAGCGCCCTCGAGATCAAACGCCGCGTCCTGCAACAACTGGTCAACGCCGACCCCGGCCAACTGAGCCCGCTGGGACAGAACCTCAAACTCGAGACCCCGCAACCGGCCAGTGTCGACCAGTGGGTGGAAGACGCCCGCCGCAGCAACCCGCAACTGGCCATCGCCCAGGCCGGTGCCGAACTGGCTGACAAGGAAGTCGACCGCAACCGCGGCGGCCACCTGCCCACCATCGACATCGTCGCCAACTACAACAACAGCTACACCGGCTACAGCAGCTTCACCGGCGGCCCCACCGATGTGCGCAGCACCAGCGTCGGTCTTCAGCTCAACATGCCGCTGTTCCAGGGCGGTGCCACCCAGTCCAAATGGCGCGAAGCCGACGCTAACCGCACCCGTGCCAACCAGGAACTGGAGAACGCCCGCCGCAACGTCGAAGTGCAGACCCGTCAGGCTTACCTCGGTGTGGTGAACGGCATCGCCCAGGTGCAGGCATTGCAACAGGCATTGAAGTCGAGCGAGAGCCTGCTGGAAGCAAGCAAGCTGGGACATGAAGTCGGGGTCAGGACCAATCTGGATGTGTTGAACGCGCAGCAACAGGCCTATGCCACGCGGCGCGACTTGTATCAGGCCGAGTACAACTACCTGATCAGTCAGCTACGCTTGAAGGCGGCCGTGGGCGGCTTGGTGGAAGAGGATGTGACGCGGGTCAATCAAGCCTTGCATTAACTCAACGGCGGGGCCTGCAACATGGCCTCGAACTCGTGCGCGGGCAGAGGCTGGGAGAAGAGGTGCCCCTGCCCGTAATCGCATCCGGCCGCGGCGAGCAGGTGACGCTGCGTCGAAGTTTCGATCCCTTCCGCGATCACTTTCAGACCGAGCTTGTGCGCCATCACGATGATGGCCTCGCACAGCGCCATGTCGTCGGAGGTGGCGTGCAGGTTGCGCACGAAACTGCGGTCGATCTTGATGTAGTCGATGTCGAATTTCTTCAGGTAGGACAGCGAAGAATAGCCGGTGCCGAAGTCGTCCAGCGCCACCTGGATGCCGGCGTCGCGCAGGTCGAGCAGTTTTGATTTGACCGTGGCGGTGGCGTCCAGCAACAGGCCCTCGGTGATCTCTATCGACATGCTCTGTCCCGGCAGGCCCAGCGATTGCAGATGCGGCAGCCAGTTCTGGAAATGGCGGTCGTCGTTGCGGAACTGGATCGGCGATTTGTTGATGCTGATCTGGAATTCCGGGTGGTGCGTCGCGCGCAGCCGTTTCACCTGCCGTGCCGCTTCTTTGAACACCCAATCGCCGATCTCGATGATCATGCCGGAGTCCTCCGCCAGCGAGACGAACTCGCCCGGGTTGATCAATCCGCGCGTGGGGTGTTGCCAGCGCACCAGCGCTTCGGCCTTGTGGATATTGCCGCTGGCGAGTTCGACAATGGGATGGTAGTGCAGGTGGAACTGGTCGCCGGACACCGCGCCGCGCATGTCGTTGATGAGGTGCATGCGGTTCAGGGCGGCTTCCTGCAGGCTTTGGGTGAAATAGCTGAAGCGGTTGCGCCCCGCGCTCTTGGAGGCGTACATGGCCTGGTCGGCGTTGCTCATCAGCATCTCCAGGTTGTCGGCGTCGTTGGGGTAGAGCGTGATGCCGATGCTGGCGGAGACGAAGGCTGTTTCCTCGCCGAGCTGGAAGGGGGCGACGAGCTTGTCGACGATGGACTGCGCGATGCGGTCTATGGTGTGGGAGTCGTCCAGTTCGCACAGGATGACGGTGAACTCGTCGCCGCCCAGACGCGCGACAGTATCCGATTCGCGCACACAGGCAGCGATGCGGCGCGCCGCTTCGACCAGCAGGACGTCGCCCTTGTCGTGTCCCAGCGTGTCGTTCACTTCCTTGAATTTGTCGAGGTCGATGAACATCAGCGCCAGCGGCAGTCCGTCGCGGTGCGACTTTCTGATCTCGTGCTCCAGCCGGTCCTGGAACATGCGCCGGTTGGGCAGTCCGGTGAGCGGGTCGAAGTTGGCCTGCTGCCAGATGGTCTCCTCCGAGCGTTTCTTCTCGGTGATGTCCTGGCTGACGCCGGTCAGCTTGTATTTGCGTCCGTGTTCGTCGATCTGCGATTTGAAGCGCAGTCTCATCCAGCGCACCTCGCCTTCGATGCAGAGCATGCGCAATTCGGTCTCCACCACGAAGTCGGCCTCGCCGGAGCCGAGTTCGAGTTCGATATGGTCGGCGATGCGCTTCTTGTCTTCGGGATGGACGAAGCGGCTGGCGAATTCGTCGTAGGACATGCGATAGCCGCCGACTTCGCGCGCGGTGGTGAAATGCAGGGAATAGTACTGGTCGTTGAAGGTGAACATGCGCGTGTCCACGTCGTATTCCCAGTAGCCCAGATGCGAGATCTTTGCCGCCAGCGCCAGCTCGTCGTTGCTGCGCGCCAGCTCGGCGGTGCGTTTATCTACTTCCTTTTCCAGCCGGTCCTGGTGGCGCAGCAGGCTTTCGTCGCGCTCCTGGATCTCGCTCAACATGTGGTTGAAGGCCATGATCAGCTCGCCGATCTCGTCGTTCGAGTGCTGCGGTACGCGCAGCTCGTAGCTCTTGTCGTTGGCGATGGTGCGCGCCGCGTTGGCGACGTTTCTGATCGGTTCCGAGATCACGCATTGCAGACGTATCGCGAGAAAGTAGATCACCAGCAGCGCCAGTGCGGCGATCACCAACCCCGTTTCCAGATCGGCCAGATGTCTGTCCCAGCGGGAGCTGAGGTCGGCTTGCAGCAGCAGGTAGCCGATCCTTTCATCGCCACGCAGCACGGGGCGATACAGATCGGCGCTGCGCGACCAGAATTGCGCGCGTATCTGCTTGGTATCGACTTGGTAGTCGGCGGGGATGGCCGTGGGGAGTCCCTGGCGGTTCCAGGCTGCGAGCGCATTGCCGCGGGTATCCAGCAGCCAGGCGGAATCGATCTCGCGGTGTTCGTTCAGCGCTTCGAGAAGTCTTCTGGCTTCGTTGCGGTCCTCGAAGATCAGGGCCGCCTGCGCGTTCTCGGACAGGATGTCGGAGAGACTGGAAAGTTGCTGCAGCGATTCCTTGTGGCTGCTGCGCAGCGAACCGCCGAACAGTACCGAGAAACTCACCAACAGACTTACCGCGCTGCCCAGCATGATGAGGAATACCAGCTTTTTGCGCAACGACCAGTCGGACAGGTGCGGGAAGAAGTTCATGCTGTCATCTCCCGAAGATGTTGGCGGCCAGATTCAGCATCTGGCCGGACAGGCGCAGTCCGGCTTTTTTTGTCGAGGCGAGGTTGACCTCGAACAGCATGCGGTCGTCATGGTGGAGCAGGCCGATGCCACCGCCGCGTTCGGCGAAGCCGGGGATATCCGAGACAGTCAGGACATGCGCGCTATCCAGCGATTTGATGATAGGCACGAGCCGCCGCCGCTCCTGCTCGCCGATAAACAGTACATGGCAGATGGAAAGGTTCACCGGGTCGGTGGAACGACGCACCTGCAGTTCGTATTCGCCGACCTTGCGGCCGTCGAGGGCGATAAGCGAAGCATGCAGACCATCGTCGCCAATTACGCACAGCCTGACTTTGCCTCCCGCCCTGATCTCTTGCGCGGGCCACTCGACGAACTTGATGAAGTTGAACACATACGCCGACTTGACCTGCTGTGCCGAGAACTCCGTGCGGCTGGCCTGCGCGCCGGGCGCAGTCAGCAAGAACAGCAGCAGAAAGTATCGCACCGTGTTCCTCATGCAGCGGTCAGGCGGCGCGTGGAGAAGGGGAGATATGGGTAGTCCGTTCACATGTCATGCCAAAGCGCCTTCAGATAGATGGTGCGTTGCGGCACGACTGTAAGCGAGGGCATGTAATCCGGATGGAACTGGATCTCGTTCTTCGACAGCAGGTTCTGGAATGTGAGCGAAAGTTCCAGCGAGTCGGTGACCTGTTCGGCGAAGCGCAGGTCCAGTTCAGTGCGCGCGGTGACCGGCGTCATCGCCGAGCTGCCGCCGTAATCGCTTGCGTGGGCCAGGCCGCCGATGCGGCGCAGCCAGAAGTCGAACTGGCGGTCGGGAGTAAGATTGTAGGACGAACGCAACGAGCCCTGATACTTCGGACTGCTGCCGTACAACAGTGTGTTGGCGTCATAGGGCGTGCCCGCGCCGGCATCGACCCACATGCGCGAGGCGTTGAGTTGCAGGCGCCAGGCGGTCAGCGGGTTCCATTCAGTGGAGAGCTCAAGGCCGCGGGTGCGCACCGGCAGGGCGTTGCCGTACAGGTGGGTGACGCACACGCCGGGCGCGGCGGGGTTGAGGCCGAAGTTGATGAGCGCGGCGGTGCAGGCTGCGTCGCCACCAACGGGCGCAATGACAGTATTGGGTACACTCGTTTGCGACAGTATGCCGAACACCCCTTCGTATTTGCTGGAATAGATGCTCAGGTCAGAGAACAACGTAGGCGTCCATTGCGCGCGGTGACCGAGTTCCAGGGTGCGCACCTTTTCGTTGCCGAAACCCGATTGCTCAGGCGGGGCGGCGTAGACCAGCACCGCTGGCGCTCCGGGAATCGCCACTGCATAGGCCCCCATCGTTTGCTGCACCACGCTGGGCGAGCGCACCGTCTTCGACCAGGACAGCCAGAACGAATGCTGCTCGCTCGGCGTCCACAAGGCGCGCACGGAAGGTTGCGGCGAGGTGCCGCCGAAGGTCTGCCGTTCGGCGCGGAGTCCGGCCTGGACGGTGAAGGTGTGTGGCACCAGCGTCAGTTCGTCCTGCGCGAACAGGCTGGTCAGGTTGACAGTGGTGTCGGTACGCGACGCAGTCAGAAAGCCGCCCTGTTGCATGTAGTTCTGATGATCGGTCTGGCGCCAGTTGCCGCCCCAAACGATGTCGTGCGTCTCGCCCAGCGGGAAACGATGCTGGGCATCCATGTCGAAGGTCGTATGGTTGTCGCTGGCACCGGGAACGTCACCCTGGAACTTTTCGAAGTAGGTCTGCACACGAACTTCTCCGCCGCCGTCGGTGGTCTGTTCGAAACGGCCGAGCAGGTCGCCGCCGTTCCTTCTGGAGATGAAAGGGGTGATCCGGGTCGCGCCGTACTGTGTGATGTCGTACATCGCTGCCGGATCGAAGGTGGGGATCATCCAGGTTTCGTCCGAATGCGAGTCGAACACGCGACCGCTGAAGAACCAGCGCGTATCTATGCCGTCCGGCCTGTCATAGCGGAAGGTCAGCGAGGTGTCGTTCCAGTGGTCCTGCGCGTCTTTGCCGCCGGCTTCCTTGCCGCCGTCGCGCCGCTGTTCGTTCACGGTGACGCGCAGGGCCGAGCCATCTTCCTGCTTGCTGCCGTAACGCAGTGCCAGACCCGCCTTGCCGGTCTCGGTGCCGCCGTGGGTGTCGACCAGCCAGCCTTCGGTGTCCTGCGCGCGTTTGGTGATGATGTTGATCACGCCGTTGACCGCGTTCGATCCCCAGGCCTGGCCGGCGGAGCCGCGGATGACCTCGATGCGATTGATCTCTTCCAGCGGCAGATTCTCGGCTTCCCAGATCACGCCGCCGTAGAGCGAGCTGTAGATCGAACGACCATCGACGAGTACCAGCAGCTTGTTGGCCATGCGTCCGTTGAAGCCGCGGATGGACACGGCGAATTTGTTGTTGCCGAGGCGGGCCACTTCGACGCCGGGGGCGAGGTGCAGTAGTTCGGGGATGGTCAGCGCGCCGGAGCGTTTGATGTCGGATGCCGAGATGACGAAGACCGCGGCGGAGGTGTTGGAAATAGATTGGTTTTTGCGCGCGGCGGATTCGACCCCGACCTTCATCAGGTCGCCCAGATTGAGTTCCGGCCAGGCTTCTTCGTTTGCCAAGGCTGCGCTGCCCCAGACTGCGGTAGTAAACAAGCTGCTCAATATCGCGATGGATATTGGTTTGTTGCTCATACTGCCCCCAGATAATCTTGTTCTTTTGTCAGGTATGAGCTGCGCTCACCCTGCGCAACTTATCGGCGCATTATTCCATATCATGAGGGAGTGGGGCGACTGTTATATGGCGGAACGTTCCAGGACAGCGGCAAAGAAACCGTCGGTGTTGTGCCGTTGCGGGGTGAGTTGCAGGTAGTCGCCCATCTCCAGCGCGATCTTGTGCTGGGCCAGCACTTCGCCGGCGGGGATCAGCTTGAAATCCGGATGCGTGGCGAGGAAGGTTTCCACGATGGACTGGTTCTCTTCGTGCAGCAGACTGCAGGTGGCATACACCAGTCGCCCGCCCTGTTTCAGCAGGCGTGCGGCGGAAGCCAGAATCGCGGTCTGTTTTTCGTTCAGTTCGGCCACACTTTGAACCGACTGGCGGAACTTGAGGTCTGGGTTGCGGCGCAGGGTGCCGAGCCCGCTGCACGGTGCGTCTACCAGCACGCGGTCGATCTTGCCGGCCAGACGTTTCACCTTGCTGTCGTTCTCGTGCGCGATGAGCTGCGGCTGTACATTGCTCAAGCCGGAGCGTTTAAGTCTGGGTTTCAGATTGGTCAGGCGCTTTTCCGAGATGTCCCAGGCATACAAGCGCCCCTGCGAATTCATCAGCGCGCCCAGCATCAGTGTCTTGCCGCCCGCGCCCGCGCAGAAATCGACCACCATATCGTTGCGTTTCGGTGCCACTAACAGTCCGAGCAACTGGCTGCCTTCGTCCTGCACCTCGAATTTGCCGGTGAGGAATAGCGCGTGTTTGTTCAGCGCCGGTTTGTATTTGAGGCGGATGCCCATCGGTGAGTAAGGTGTGGCTTGTGCGTCCATACCTTCGGCCTGCAAGGATTGCAGCACCTCGTCGCGTCCGGCGAGCAGGGTGTTCACGCGCAAGTCGAGCGGGGCGGGCTGTTGCATGGAACGGCCCAGTTCGAGGATCTCTGCATCGCTGTGTTGCGGGCGCAGCTTGTCGACGATCCAGTCGGGCAGCTCGGCCTGGATGGAAAGCGGTAGATCGTTCATGTTGATGCTCTTGACCTTGCCTAACCAATCGGCTTCCTTGGGCTTGAGCAGCGGCTCCAGTTCACGCAGGTTGTAACCGCCGAACTTGACCCAATAGGCCAGTGCCACGCGCCGCGCAGTGGCCTGTCCCTTGTCGTCGACGGTGCAGGCGTGGTCGATAAACAGGCGGTGGCGCAGCACGCCGAACAGCGTTTCGGCCACCAGCGAGCGCTCGTTGGAGCCGATACGCTCGGCCTGGAAGAAATGGCGCAGCACGGCGTCCGCCGGGTGTTCCATCTTCAGGGCGGTGCGCAGGGCCTGCATGACCAGGTCGAGACGGTATTCAGTTAACAACATCGCTTCTTACTCCTTCTTCTTCCGACACGCGGATGTCGGTGATGACAGCCTCGCCGGTGACTTCACCGTTCTTTTCGATGAATTGGATCTTTACAGGGAACAACCGGTATTCACGTGCCAGCCAGATGTCCAGTCCCTCTTCGTTTTGTGTATGCACCTTGCGCAAGTGAACAGTCTCCAGTTTGCCGATGGAGGTGTCGATCACTTCGTGGAGGCCGATGCCGAATTCATATCGTTCAATCTTTCTGCCGTTGCTGACATACACGGAGACAATTTCAACACCCCGCATGGGAGGGAACTGGTACATGACGCTCAGGATGTCCAGGGTCTCGGGAGGAAGGATGACCTCGCCACCCTGCGAAAAATGGGCGATTTGCGCTTCATGATCGAACTCCGCTGTATAGCGCAAAGTGGCGAGCTTATCCTTGCGTTGTTCGAAAAACAGCTCTGGTCGCAGACCGTCTTTGGTGTAGCTGCCACTACTATATTGGGTGAGTTCGAAAGTCTTGAACAGGCTCGCCAGTCCGACGGTCTTTGTCACCGCATTCAATATGTAACGCCCGTCGTCTATCTCCAACGTGTGTATTGCCTCGCCGACACGGAAACCGCCGCTACCCTTATAGACGGCGAAAGTGAGTTGCGCCCGCTTGGGTAAAGGCGGGCGCTTTACCTCTTCTCCTGCGCCTGATGTGAGTGGTTCAGTTTCGACAGGAGGGGTGGCATCACGGACAACATCTTGTGGTGGCTGTTGGGGCTCGTTTGTTTGCGGCACAGGCTCAGCCTGAGATACTGATTCGGGCGGCGGTTTCGGTGCTGCGGGTTTGGATTTGCGCTTTTGTTTTGCCGGAGCAGAAGGCAGCGCTTCAAGCCTGGCAGTCAATGCGGGCGGAGACGATCTGAATTGTGGCAGGCGGATATCCGGCCCCCAAAGTGCAAGCAAGTGCACCAGGATCGAAATGCCGATGGCGAAGCTGATGCGGCGTGAAGATGTGTCCAGCTTCAGGTTCACTGGGTGATACTCAAGGCGGTGAGGACTTGTGTCAGTTGGTCGCCGCTGTCCTCGGTCAAGATGATCTTGCAGGGGAAGTTGCCGTTCTCGGTCGACAGCCACATCTCGGTCTTCCAGGCCGTTTCCTGCGGTGCCGTGCTTAGGTACAACGATTTAAGCGCACCCAGCGGGACATCGACCATTTGCTTGGCTTGTATCGAATACCGGCGCGTATCGATCTTGCTGCCGTTGGTGATTCGCATGGTCACTTCCTTGCGCTCGTGCAGCGAGGGTTCGTAACGGAATTGGTATAGCACGCTCAGGCGATCCTGTGTGGCGGCGGGAAGCGGCTCGATACGTGTTCCCTGGCGGTCGCTAAGCTTGAGTGTGGCCTGACGCCAATCGAAATCCGCAGCCGTGTTCTTGAGAGTCTCCTTCGAACGCCTGTACAGGAATTTTCGCGGCCGCAGACCATTCTTGGTGATCTCGCCTTCGCTGACGACTTGCAGCGTGTCCGGTCTGAACACGGCCAGCAGCCCTACCGGCTTGGTGGTGCTCTCGATGCGGTACTGGTTGCCTGCGCGGGTGAAGACTTCCTTTATCTCGGCGATCTTGATACCTTTTGTGGTCACATCATAGCCAGCCTCGATGCGCGCAGGGGGAGCCGCGAACAGCGCAGGAGCGACAAAGCACAGCAGCAGGGCGACTAATGGGCGCATGGTTTACTCCAATCCCGGGGAGAGCAGCGGAGCGCCCGGCTGTTCCAGGCGGTCGCTGGCGACGCGGCCATGCTCGTCCAGCCACACCTGGTTCAGGCACAACCAGCGCAGTGCCTGCGGATAGATGCGATGCTCCTCGCATAGCACGCGGGCGGAAAGGCTTTGCGGTGTGTCGTCGCGCAACACCGGTACTGCTGCCTGGATGATGATGGGGCCGTGGTCGAGCGTGGGCGTGACGAAGTGCACCGTGCAACCGTGGATCTTGACGCCATCCTGCAAGGCACGCTCATGCGTGTCGATGCCGGGATAAGCCGGCAGCAGCGAGGGGTGGATGTTGATGAGGCGGCCGGCGTAGCGTTCGACGAAGCCGTCGGTAAGGATGCGCATGAATCCGGCCAGCACGACGATATCGGCCGCGTATCCATCAATGATTTTAGCCAATGCCGCATCGAAAGAGGCGCGGTCGGCGTAGTCCTTGTGCGACACCACCGCGGTGGCGATGCCGTGCGCACTGGCGGTCGCCAATCCCTGTGCATCGGCGCGGTTGCTGATCACCGCCGCGATCTCACATGGTAGCTTCGCCTCCAGCAGCGCCTGCATGTTACTGCCGCGGCCGGAGATGAGGATGACGATGCGTTTCACGGGTTAGCGTACTTGGGTCTGGTGCTCGTCGCCGTTGCGTGCGCGGATGACGCCGATGCGTGACACGGTCTCGCCGACCGATTGCAGGTGCTTGATCGCCGCATCCGCATCCTGGGCCGCAACCACGACCACCATGCCGATACCGCAATTGAAGGTGCGGAACATCTCCTGCGCCTCGACGTTGCCGCCCTCGCGCAGCCAGTCGAACAGCTTGGGCATCTGCCAGGTCTTGCTGTCAATGTCGGCGATGACGTTGGTCGGCAATACGCGCGGCACGTTCTCGGTGATACCGCCGCCGGTGATGTGCGCCATGCCCTTCACGGTGACCTTCTCCATCAGCGACAGCATCGGCTTCACGTACAGACGGGTGGGGGCCATGATGCAGTCGGCCAGCGTGCGCTCGCCGTCGAACTTGGCGTTCAGGTCGGGTTTGCTGCGCTCGATGATCTTGCGTACCAGCGAATAACCGTTGGAGTGCGCGCCGTTGGAGGCCAGCCCCAGTACCACATCACCAGCTACGATGGTGTCGCCGGTGATGATCTTGCTCTTTTCCACCACGCCGACCGCGAAACCGGCCAAGTCGTATTCGCCCACCGGGTACATGCCGGGCATCTCGGCGGTCTCGCCACCGATCAGCGCACAGCCGGAATCTTCGCAACCCTTGGCGATACCCTTGATGACTTCGGTGGCGGCGGGCACGTCCAGCTTGCCGCAGGCGAAATAGTCGAGGAAGAACAGCGGCTCGGCACCCTGTACCAGGATGTCGTTCACGCTCATGGCGACGAGGTCGATACCAACGGTGTCGTGGCGGTTCAGCTCGAATGCCAGTTTGAGCTTGGTACCCACGCCGTCGGTGCCGGACACCAGTACCGGCTCTTTATATTTTTTCGAGATCTCGACCAGACCGCCGAAACCGCCGATGCCGGAGAGGACTTCCGGGCGCATGGTGCGCTTGGCAAAGGGTTTGATGTTCTCGACCAGTTGGTCGCCCGCGTCGATGTCGACGCCCGCATCGCGATAGGACAGGCTATTGGAGGGGGTATTCAAGTTGAGTTCTCGCTTTCCAGAAGGTAAAGTGCAGCACAATTTTCCAACTGCGGATTTTACCTGAAATGACTCATGAACGCTTCGTGGCACTGTATTGGCTGGCCGCAGCGGCAGCTTTGGCCTGGCTGCTGTATCTGCTCGACCCCGTACTGACGCCGTTCCTGGCGGCGGGCATCCTGTCATACATCCTGCAACCGCTGGTCGCCCGTTCGGCCAAATGGCGTTTCATGTCGCGCACCTCGGCCACGGCGCTGGTGATGGCCTTGCTTTTCGGCGCTCTGGTTGCGCTGCTGCTGATCCTGTTGCCGCTGTTGCGCTACGAATCGGGCATGCTGATGACCAAGTTGCCGGAGTTGCTGGATATCATCCGCCAGCGCCTGCTGCCGCTGCTGGAACAGCACCTTGGCATCACCGTGCAATGGGATGTGGCGACCTTCAAGGAGTTGCTGAGCGAACACTGGCAGAGCGCGGGCGGCGTTTCGGCCAGCCTGCTGCCCTGGCTGAGCAGCGGCGGTTCGACCCTGATCGCGATCGTGATGAACCTGTTGCTGATCCCGCTGGTGATGTTCTATCTGTTGCGCGACTGGCCGCAGTTGCTGGAACGCGTCGACGGCATCATCCCGCGCCGCTGGCATGCCAAGACGGTGGAGATTACCGGCGAGGTGGACGTGATCCTGGCCGAGTTTCTGCGCGGCCAACTGTCGGTGATGGTTCTGATGAGCGTGTTCTACGCGCTGGCGCTGATGCTGACCGGGATGCAGTTCGCCCTGCCCATCGGCATCGTGAGCGGCATGCTGGTGTTTGTGCCCTATCTGGGCGTGATCATCGGCTTGACGCTGGCGACCCTGGTTGCTTTGACGCAGTTCGATTCCTTCACTGGCGTGCTGCTGGTGTGGGTCGTGTTCACCGCGGGCCAGTTGCTGGAAGGAGTTGTGGTCACGCCCAAACTGGTTGGCGACCGTATCGGCCTGCACCCGCTGGGGGTGATCTTCGCGCTGCTCGCGTTTGGCCAGTTGTTCGGTTTCTTCGGCGTGCTGTTGGCGCTGCCGATCTCGGCGATGCTGCTGGTCGGTCTGCGCCATTTCAAAGGCTGGTATCTGACCAGCGCCTTATACCGCAAGTGACATGAACCAATTATTGCTGGGTATCGTGCCCGAGTGGACTCCCGCCCTGGATAACTTCGTCGCAGGGCGCAACGCCGAACTGCTTTCCGCATTGCGCCATGCGCTGTCCGGCACAAGTGGGGAGCGCGGCTTGTATGTCTGGGGAGAAGCAGGCAGCGGTAAGAGTCATCTGCTGCAGGCCGCTGTAGGGGCTGTGCGTGCAGTCGGCCAGTCTGCGATCTATGCCTGCGGCGAAGTGCCGGAAGCCGCGCAGGTGGTGGCCGTTGACGATGTGGAGAGACTGGATGATGCGGCGCAGATCCAATTGTTTGAACTCTACAACAGCCAGCGTGAGACCGGCGGTATGCTGCTGGTGAGCGGCCTGGCAGCACCCGCACACTTGAAAGTTCGCGACGATCTGCGCACACGACTGGGTTGGGGGCTGGTGTATCAGATTCACGCCTTGGACGATGAAGAGAAGACCCAGGCGCTGAAACAACATGCACTGGCACGCGGATTGGAACTGCCGGGCGAAGTGACGACCTATCTGTTGCGGCACGGACGCCGCGATCTGCCTTCGCTGCTGGCGACACTGGATGCGCTGGACGAACATTGCCTGCGTTTGAAAAGGGCTGCCTCGGTGCCGCTGTTGAAAGAGGTCATGCGTGCAGTGACGGAATGATTGAGAGTGTTTCAACTATTAAGTACGGAGTGTGATGTGAATCTGGCTTTATTCGATCTGGACAATACCCTGTTGAGCGGTGACAGCGATTTCGAGTGGTCGCAGTTCCTGATCGAGCAGGGCGTGCTCGACCGCGAGCTGTTCGAGGCGAAGAACTTGGCGTTCTACGAGCAGTACAAGGCAGGGACGCTGGATATCCACGAGTTCCTCGATTTTCAGTTGAAACCCCTGTCGCGCCATGCACGCAAGGTTCTGGACGAATGGCACGAGGAGTTCATGCGCCGCAAGGTGCGTCCGATGATGGGCGACAAGGCGCGCCAACTGGTGGCGCAGCACAAGACTGCGGGTGATGTGTGCGTGATCATCACTGCCACCAACAGTTTCGTGACCGCACCCATCGCGCGCGAGTTCGGCATCGAACATCTGATCGGCACCGATCCGGAGCAGAAGAACGGCGAATTCACCGGTCGTGTCGCCGGCATCCCCAGCTTCCGCGACGGCAAGGTGACGCGCATGGAATCCTGGCTGGCCGAACGCGGCTGGAACTGGGCGAGCTTCGCCGTGACTTCTTTCTATAGTGATTCCCTGAACGACCTGCCCTTGCTCTCCAAAGTGAAGAATCCGGTCGCCGTGGATCCCGACGAGACCTTGCGAAAACACGCGCAAAAACAAGGTTGGCCTATCATTTCCCTGCGCTGAACCAAGGCAGGAGAGGGGGCGGTGTATAATTCCGCCCGTCGCCGCGATCCAGCGGCGATTTCAACTTTTTCGACCATGATAAAAAGACTGTTCAAACGGGTATTCGGCAAATCAGCTCCGGTGCGGGTGGTGGGCGCGGCGCATGTTATTCCATATGAAAAACATGGCGTTAGTCGCGACGGCATCAGCCACGGCGCAAAGCGCGTTACCGACGGGCTGCAGGCTGCCGGGTTCCAGGCCTTTGTGGTCGGCGGTGCAGTGCGCGACTTGCTGCTCGATCGCCAGCCCAAGGATTTCGATGTGGCTACCGATGCCACCCCGGAAGAGGTGAAGCGGGTGTTCCGCCGCGCGCGCATCATCGGGCGGCGTTTCCGCCTGGTGCATGTGATGTTCGGCGAAGAAACGGTGGAAGTCTCCACCTTCCGCCGCGCCATCGACGCCGAAGATGCGGAGACCGACGCGCACGGGCGCATCCTGCGCGACAACGAGTTCGGTGACCAGCAACAGGATGCCGCGCGGCGTGACTTTACTGCCAACGCGCTGTTCTACGATCCCGCTACACAAGAGATTTTCGATTACCACAACGGTTATGCCGACATCCGCGCCAACGTGTTGCGCATGATCGGCGACCCTGAAGTGCGTTACCGCGAAGATCCGGTGCGCATGCTGCGCGCGGTACGGCTTTCGGCCAAGCTGGGTATGAAACTGGACCCCGCCACTGCCGCGCCGATCTTCAAGATGAAAGAACTGTTGAGCAATGTGCCCGAGGCGCGCCTGTTTGACGAGATGCTCAAGCTGCTGTTGTCCGGCCACGCCATGCCCTGCATCAAGAAGCTGCGCGCGATGGACTTGCATCACGGCATGCTGCCTATGCTTGACGTGATCCTCGAACAGCCGATGGGCGAGAAGTTCGTCATGCTGGCTCTGGAGAACACCGATCAGCGTATCGCCGAAGAGAAAGCCACTTCCCCCGCCTTCCTGTTTGCCGCATTGCTATGGCATGAGGTGCTGGCCGCGTGGAAGGCCAAGCAGGATGCGGGCGAGAAGCCCATCGGGGCGATGCATGCGGCGATGGATGAAGTGCTCGACAGGCAACGCGCGCAACTCGCCATCCCGCGCCGCTACGACACGGTGATGAAAGAACTGTGGCTCATGCAGCCGCGCTTCGAACAGCGCGGCGGGCAGCGCCCCCTGCGTCTGCTGGCCTTGCCGCGCTTCCGTGCCGCTTACGATTTCCTGTTGCTGCGCTGCCAGAGTGGCGAAGTGGAAACCGAGCTCGGTACCTGGTGGGAAGAGTTCCAGCATGCCAGTGACGACCGGCGCGCCGAGATGTTGTTGCCGGATACCGGCGGCCCGAAGAAACGCCGTCGCCGCAGCAAGAAGCCCGGCTCCGCGACGCAATCTGAATTGCCGATAGACTGATGAAGCACGTTGCGTTCGTCGGGCTGGGCAGCAACCTGGCCGATCCCGCCGCACAGGTTTCGCAGGCGCTGGATGCCTTGAACGGGTTGCCGCAGACGCGCTTGCTGAAGAAGTCATCGCTGTATCGCAGCGCACCGGTGGGTTATCTGGATCAGCCGGACTTCATCAATGCGGTAGCGCAGATAGAGACGGAACTGGTTCCACACGCGCTGCTTGACGCGCTGCTGGCGCTGGAACAGGAATGCGGACGTACGCGCGAGTTTCGCAATGCGCCGCGCACGCTTGATCTGGATGTGTTGCTGTACGATGACCTGGTGCATCACGAACACGGACTGACCATCCCGCACCCGCAGATGCACCTGCGTGCGTTCGTGTTGCAGCCGCTGCTGGAGATCGCGCCGGACTGCGTGATCCCCGGCGTGGGAGTCGCGGCAGAGGCGGGGCGGTCGTGTGCGGAGCAAAAACTGGAGCGGATCTGAATGCCCCTGAGTAAATATCGCTACATCGTGGTGGAGGGCCCCATCGGCGTAGGCAAGACCAGTCTTGCGCAACGCCTGGCCGATCTTGCCGAGGCGCATGCCCTGCTGGAGAAACCGCAGGACAACCCCTTTCTGGCCAACTTCTATCAGGACCCCGCGCGCTACGCGCTGCCCACGCAACTGTTTTTCCTGTTCCAACGCATCAACGAAGCTCGCGACCTGGCGCAGATGGATATGTTCCGCAGCCGCACTGTCTCCGATTACCTGTTCGAAAAGGACGCGCTGTTCGCACGCCTGACACTGAGCGACGAGGAGTACAAACTGTACCAGTCCATCTATCAGGGTCTGTCGCCGCAGGCACCCGCGCCCGACCTGGTGATCTATCTGCAGGCACCCACCTACACGCTGTCCGAGCGTGTGCGCCGCCGTGGCAACCGCTACGAACGCACTATCCAGGACGACTATCTGGAGCGGCTCTCGGCCAGCTACGGCGAGTTCTTCCATCACTATGACAATGCGCCGGTGTTGGTGGTAAACAGCGAACACCTGAATTTTGTGGATAATGCAGACGACTTCAGCTTGCTGCTCGACCGCATCGCCAAGATGCGCGGGCGCAGGGAATATTTCAACGTGGGGGCATGATATGCGAACGACCCTGAGCAAACTCCAATCCATGCGCGACAAGGGCGAGAAGATCGCCGTGCTGACCTGCTACGACGCCAGCTTCGCCACACTGATGGAAACCAACGGCGTGGACGTGCTGCTGGTCGGCGATTCGCTGGGCATGGTCGTGCAGGGGCGCGAGTCCACGCTGCCGGTCACCATCGAGCAGATGGCTTATCACACCGCCTGTGTGGTCAGCGGTGCGCAGCAGGCGTTCGTCATCGCCGACATGCCGTTCGGCACCTCGCAATTCAGCGCGCGCGAGACCTTCGGCCATGCCGTGCAACTGATGCAGGCCGGTGCCGAGATGGTCAAGCTCGAAGGCGGTGCCGAGATGGCCGAGACTGTCGCCTTTCTCACCTCGCGCGGCATTCCGGTCTGTGCGCACATCGGCCTCACCCCGCAATCGGTCAACCAACTTGGCGGTTACAAGGTGCAGGGCAAGACCGATGCCGCCGCAAAGAAACTGCTGCAAGACGCCAAAGCGCTGCAGGAGGCAGGCGCAGGCATGATCGTGCTCGAAGCCATTCCCGCCGCGCTCGGCGCGCAAGTCACCCAACAATTGCGCATCCCCACCATTGGTATCGGTGCGGGTGCCGCTTGTTCCGGCCAGGTGCTGGTGGTGTACGACATGCTCGGCATCTATCCCGGCAAGAAGGCGCGTTTTGTGAAGGATTTCATGCAGGGCGCATCTTCCATCGCTGATGCGGTGGCGCACTATGTCGCCGAAGTGAAGTCCGGAAAATTCCCCGGTGCAGAGCATTCATTCTGATGCAACTCATCCATTCCGTTCCCGAACTGCGCGCCCGCCTTGCCAACGAGAAGGCCATCGCCTTCGTGCCCACCATGGGCAATCTGCACGAGGGGCACATCGAACTGGTGCGCATCGCGTGCCAGCAGGGCACATGCGTGGTGGTGAGCATCTTCGTCAATCCGTTACAGTTCGGTCCCAACGAGGATTTCGACAAATATCCACGCACGCTGGAGGCGGACTGCGCGAAGTTGCAGGGGCTGGCCGATGTGGTGTTCGCGCCTGCCGTGGCCGATATGTATCCCGAGCAGCAGACGCTGTTCGTCGAGCCGCCGCCCATTGCCAGTGAGCTGTGCGGCGAGTTTCGCCCCGGCCACTTCCGCGGCATGGCGACGGTGGTGCTGAAGCTGTTCAACCTGGTGCAGCCGCAGGTCGCTATCTTCGGCAAGAAGGATTACCAGCAACTGGCCATCATCCGGCAGATGGTCACCCAGTTCAATTTGCCCATCACGATAGTGGGGGCGGAGACCTCGCGCGCGGCGGACGGCCTGGCCTTGTCCTCGCGCAACCAGTACCTGTCGCCACAGGAGCGAACCGAAGCGGCTTTCCTCAGTCAAACATTGCGTGGGATGGGGGAAGCATTGAAAAAGGGCGCGGGCGATTATCTTGCGCTGGAGCGGGAAGCGGGCGCGGCGCTTGCCAAGCGCGGTTGGCAGGTGGAATATGTCGCCGTGCGCAAGCAGTCCGACCTGGGCGTGCCGACCAAGGATGACCGCAAACTGGTGATTGTGGTGGCAGCGCGGTTGGGCAAGACCCGTTTGATCGACAATTTGGAAGTTTGTCTTTAGCGCCCGGACGTTTATAATGCGCGCCCCCTGAGAGTCGGGGAGGAATATGAAGCTGTTTTCTGCCCTGAAAGGGCTGAGGAGGTGACCATGCAACGAACCATGCTACAGGCCAAATTGCACCGCGTGCGCGTGACGCAGTCCGAACTGCATTACGAGGGTTCGTGCGCCATCGACGATGACCTGTTGGATGCGTCCGGCATCAGGGAATATCAGGCCATCGATATCTACAACGTCACCAACGGCGAACGCTTCAGCACCTATGCCATCCGCGCCGAGCGCGGCTCGCGCACTATCTCGGTCAACGGCGCGGCAGCACACAAGGCGAATCCCGGCGACATCCTTATCATCGCGGCTTTCTCCGTTTATTCCGAGTTGGAGCTGCAGAAGTACCATCCCACGCTTGTGTATGTGGATGAGCACAACCGCATCATCGAAAAGCGCGACAACATACCCGTCCAGGCCGCAGCCTGAATGAACGAGCCCCGCAAAAGCGAGGCTCGTTGTATAAATATCAAAATATTCAATTAAGTACTTAATCCTCCCGAAAGGGTCGGGATGTAGTCCATTTGTCGTATTGACCCCGCGTAATCAAACACGTAACCTGATCACACATATATAAAGAATAACAGGCGAGTGGGAGATGGTGGCGATGAAAAATCGGGTTCAACAAATCGTTTTAGGATGCTTGGGGTTGTTTTTCGCCCTGTCAGTTTTTGCGGCTGACACCGTGAGCGACAAGGGCGCAAGCCAGATATCCAAGGCGAATACATTGGTTCAGGCGGGAAAATTCAAGACGGCATACAAGCTATTGCAGCCACTGGAATTTGAGTTGGCTGGGAACGTGCAATACGACTATCTGCTGGGTGTCTGTGCCGTAAATGCGGGAAAACCCGACAGGGCTACCATCGCTTTGGAACGAGTCGTTGCAACCAATCCCGGCTATGGTGATGCGCGGCAGTGGTTGGCTATCGCCTATTTCCAATCGGGAGATATGGATCGCGCGAAGAAGGAGTTCAACACGGTTCTGGAGCAAAAGTCTTCCGCGCAGACCAAGTCAACGGCGAATCAGTACCTCAAAGCGATCAAGCAGCAAGAGGATGCCAAGGAAGTCGCCGCGAAAAAGGCGCAGCAACCCTATTTGCTTGGCGGAATAGAGCTTGGCTACGGACACGACTCGAGTATCGCGACGGTGCCTGATGCCTATTCTTCTGCCTATTCCGCATCGATAGGTGTAGCCCCGCCGCCCGACAAGCCCAGCATTCCAAGCGGCATTTCGGACAACTTCTCCCTTCTGAATCTCAACATGGAAGGGCGCGTTCCTTTTGCCTCGGTCGGGACTTACGGTTTCGTCTCAGTTGACTCCAGCCATCGGGCTTATAACAACCATAGCTCGATGAATTCGCACACCAGCCTGGTGAAAGGCGGGGTGAGTGCCACATCGCAGGGCGATACCTATCGTTTTGATGTCGCGCGTCGCGGGTATCGTCAACAGGGGACGGAAACAGGCTATACGAACAACAGCGCGCAAAACTCGGTGACAGGAGATGTGCGATTCATGGTCAGCGCTCGTGACTATTGGGCGTTCACGGTTCAATACAACACGCCGCGTTATGTGACATCTCCGGATCAAGACACCAACCAGATGATGTACGGAACTAACTTCATGCATATCTTTGCGCAGGAAGGGTCACCGTTGATCTATTTTGCGCTGAACCACGCACGCGATCGTGCGGTACGTGAACTGACGAACCACTCACCGCTGATTTCTTCGACGGATGTCAGCAGAAACACCAATACCGTCATGCTCTACTCACAGTATTCGTTTGGTAAAGATGTCGATGTGACGGGCATGTGGATGAAGAGTTTCCGTAAAGACACTAAAGCGTATGCGCGTGCCTATGTGGCTGAATTGCCATATGGCAGGGATGCCATGACCGTACTTATGTTGGGAATGAATTGGCGCCCTGCACCGAATTGGATCTTGCATCCGCAGTGGATGCGTATAAAAAACGCATCGAACATCCCTTTGTACGGGTTCCAAAAGACCGAGTTCAGTCTGAGCCTGAAAAGGGAATTTAAGTAACTTGCAAGTATTGGAGGTGTGACATGAAAACTACACAGTTGATAGCAATGGCCCTATCCGGTGTGCTGGTTGCATCCGGATCATACGCAGATGATCTGTCAGTGCAGGAAAATTCGATCAGGAAGGCGGCCCGTGTCCGGCAGCAGACGGCTCCTCCGGTCAGTGTGCAGAATACGCCCGCTCCTGTGAATCAGGTTGCGCCGGCACTGACAAGGCCTCTAGTGATGGCCCCGCTTCCGGTTCTGGCACCCGCGGCGCCGTTAGTGCCTATGGTCGCTCCTAGATTGTTGAATCCCCCGGTGTTGACGGTGAATCCGGTGCCGCTGCCGGTAATTGCGCCCATCGCGCCTCCCGTCTTCACAGCAATGCCGATTCTGCCGGTAATCACACCGCCGTTGATTGTGATTCCGCCGCCCCCGCTGGTGTTGCTGCCACCTCCCATCATCACCGTACCTATTGTGTTTGTGCCTCCGCCGATCATTTATAGAACTTCCGATCGACGTCTGAAAACGAATATCCATCGTATCGGTACTCACCCGCGCGGATTTGGCATCTATGAGTATGACTATGTTTGGGGTGAGCACGCGGTCGGAGTGATGGCGGATGAGGTTATGGTCAGCATGCCCGAGGCTGTACTCAGGGGCGAGGATGGGTATGACAGAGTGGATTATTCGAAACTGTAGAAGGTGATTCGGGAGTGGAAATCATGAAAAACTTTATTTTCGCTGTAGGCGCTCTTGCAGCGCTTGTCTCGCTGGACGTTGCCGCGGCAGCCGGGAGTTTTCAGTTTGTCTCCGGGGATGTAAAGGTGACTTCGGCGACAGGCAAGGATCGCATTGCCCGCAAAGGTGGCGATATCAACGAAGGAGATACGATCACTTCCGCCGCTTCCGCCTCTGCGCAGGTGAAGATGAAGGATGATGGTTTGATCATCGTGCGTCCGGAAACCAAGTTGCGTATCACGACTTTCCGCTTTAGCGGCAAAGCTGATGGGTCTGAACGCAGTTTGATCTCATTGGTAAAAGGTGGGTTTCGAGCCATCACAGGAATGATCGGTCGTAGCAATAAGGAAAACTACAAGATCGAAACACCGACCGCGACGATCGGTATCCGGGGAACTGACCATGAGCCGATGTTCATCCCTAATCCGGTGGATGGGCGTCCTGCTCTGGGAGAACCGGGAACATATGACAAGGTGAATAGCGGGGCGGCAGTGCTTTCGACTGCAAAGGGTTTGGTGGTCATCAATCCCAATAGTGCAGGTTTTGTACCCAACTTGGCCAATGCGAGGCCGACCATATTGCCCAATATCCCCGCCTTCTATCGACCGCCAACCAGGGATGAGCCGGCAATCGTCCCGGTTGCCAGGCAACAGCCAGTGGGGACACTGGCCAGCCCGGGGGGGCTGATCAAGGGGTCGACTCTTACTAAGGCGCCGCTCACAAACAACTTGCCGGTAACGACATTGAAGCCGGTAACGGGCACACTGGCTGCGCCTGTCACTGCGCTGCCGACGACTACGAAGACGTTGCAGCCGCTGACGACCACTATTCAGCCGATCACAACAACGATCCAGCCTGCAACGACTATTCAGCCGGCAACGACGATCCAGCCGCTCACGACGACGATCCAGCCGCTCACGACGACGATCCAACCGCTCACCACAACGATCCAGCCAACGCTTACCATCTCGGATAGGCGCCTGAAGAAGAACATCAAACGTATCGGCACACATCCGTTGGGAATCGGTATGTATGAGTTCGATTACGTGTGGGGTGAACATGCGAAGGGCGTGATGGCTGATGAGGTCCGCACTGTCAGACCCGATGCAGTGACCAGAGGTGCCGACGGATTCGATCGCGTGGATTACAGCAAATTGAAATGAGTGTTGCCGCATCCTGAAACGACAAGCCCCGCGAAAGCGGGGCTTGTCGTTTGTGCTACCGGAAAAGCCGGCTCAGATGCGCTTCGCCAGTTCCGCCGCCTTGCCTGTATAGGTCTCCGGGCTCAGCGCCTGCAGACGTTGTTTCTCGCTCGCGGGGATGTTCAGTGTCTGGATGAAGGCTGCCAGGCTTTCCTTGTTGATGCCGCCCTTGCCGCGCGTGAGTTCCTTGAGCTTGTCGTAGGCGTTCTCGATGTTGTAGCGGCGCATCACGGTCTGGATCGGTTCGGCCAGCACTTCCCAACTGTTGTTGAGGTCTTCCGCCAGACGTTGCGGGTTGGCTTCCAGCTTGTTCAAGCCGCGCAGGCAGGATTCGTAGGCCAGCAATGTATAGCCAAGTGCCACGCCCATGTTGCGCAGCACGGTGGAGTCGGTGAGGTCGCGCTGCATGCGCGAGACCGGCAGCTTCTCGGACAGGTGTTTCAGCAGCGCATTGGCCAGGCCGAGGTTGCCTTCCGAATTCTCGAAGTCGATGGGGTTGACCTTGTGCGGCATGGTGGAGGAACCGACTTCGCCCGCGACCACCTTCTGCTTGAAATAGCCCAGCGAGATGTAGGTCCAGATGTCGCGGTTGAGGTCGATCAGGATGGTGTTGGCGCGCGCATAGGCATCGTACAGTTCGGCCATGCAATCATGCGGCTCGATCTGGATGGTGTAGGGATTGAACACTAGGCCACGAGCCTCAACGAAACGCTTGGCGAAATTCTCCCAATCCACATCGGGATAAGCCGACAGATGCGCGTTGTAATTGCCCACCGCGCCGTTGATCTTGCCCATCACCTCGACGGCGGCAATGCGCGCGTGGGCGCGGCGCAGGCGATGCACGACGTTCGCCATCTCCTTGCCCAGCGTGCTGGGCGTGGCAGTCTGGCCGTGGGTGCGGCACAGCATGGGCAGATCGGCGTGCTGGTGCGCCAGATGCTGCAGGCGCTCGATCAGCACGTTCAGTGTGGGCAGCATCACTTCGCTGCGCGAATGGTTGAGCATCAGGGCGTGGCTCAGGTTGTTGATGTCTTCGGAGGTGCAGGCGAAATGGATGAATTCCAGTGCTTTGGCGGTCTCCGGGATCGCAGCGAGTTTGTCGCGCAGCCAGTATTCGATGGCTTTCACATCGTGGTTGGTGCGGCGCTCGATGGTCTTGATCTGCTCGGCATCGGCTTCGGAGAACTCTGCGGCGAGTTGCACGAGATGTGCGACGGTTGCCGGTGAGAGCGGCGGCAGTTCCCTGATGCCAGCTTCATTGCCCAGCGCCTTGAGCCATTCGATCTCGATCAGTACGCGGTAGCGGATCAATCCGTATTCGCTGAAATGGTGGCGCAAAGCATCGACTTTGCCGTGGTAGCGGCCGTCGAGGGGAGAAAGTGCGGTAAGGGCAGAGAGCGTCATGGTGAGATCGGGCAGAAAAAGTTTCAGGTGCGCATTTTACGTGAAAGGACGCGCTCAGGCAGGCGTTTGATTGAGCAGCACAGTGCGCGTCGGGAAGGCGAAGTCGGCGCCATTACGGGCGATGATGGCGGCGACTTGCAGCAGTATCTCCTGCTTGATGGCGTGGTACTGCTTCAATTCCGTGGTCTTACTGAAGGCCTGGATGACGAAATTGATGGAGGAATCGGCGAACTGGTCGAAGGCGACGAAGGAGGGCTGTTCGTTGTCGATGTCGGGGTGCTGATCCAGCATGGTTCGCACCTCCTCGACGATGTTCTCCATCCTGCCGATGTCCTCGTAGCGCAGGCCGATGGTCTCGCGGATGCGGCGGTGCGACATGCGCGAGGGGTTCTCCACCACGATGGAAGTGAATAGCGAGTTGGGGACGTAAAGCGGCGTCTTGTCGGGTGAGCGGATGATGGTCTGGCGCCAGCCGATCTGCTCGACCCAGCCTTCGATGTTCTTGTCCGGCGAACGCACCGCATCGCCCACGTTGAATGGCCGGTCCAGATGGATCATCACTGCGCCGAAGAAGTTCGCCAGCAGGTCCTTGGCGGCGAAACCGACCGCGATACCGCCCATGCCGCCGAAGGCCAGCACACCGGAGAGGCTGAAGCCCAGCGTCTGCATCACGGCCATGGCGGCAACGACGAAGACCGAGATACGTGCGACCTTGCCCAGCCCGTCCACGGTGGTGCGGTCCACATGACCGCCTGCGCGGATGCGTGCAGCGACCATGTTGTCGGCCAGTTCGCGGATCAGCTTTAGCAGGAACCACGAGATGCAGATCACGATGGCGATGCTGCGCACGGGGGCGACATATTCAAGCAAGGCTTCATCGGTCTGGCGATGCAGCAGATGCAGGGCGAAGGAGATGCCGCCTACCCAGATCAGCAGCGGCAATGGTTTGCGTGCCGCCGCGATCAGGGAATCGTCCCAGACGTTCTCCGTGTGGGCGGCGACCTTTTCAGCCTGCTGCAGCGCGCGGCGGGCAAGGTAATGCGCCGCAACGGTGGCGGCGAGTACCAGCAGCAGGCGGACGGTTTCGGGACTCAGGTTGATGGTCATGCGTTCTCCTTGCTCATTTCTCGATGATGCCGCCGCCGAGACAGACTGCCCCGTCGTAGGCGACGACCGATTGTCCCGGCGTCACCGCCCACTGTGCTTCGTCGAAGCTGAAGCGGACCGAGTCCGCGCCGGTCAGCGCGATGCGGCAACCCGCATCCTGCTGGCGGTAGCGCGTCTTGGCGGCGTAGGCGCGCGCGGTGTCGGGCGCAGTGCCGCTGATCCAGTGCATCTCCAACGCATTCAGTTCCGGCTTGAGCAGCGCGGGATGGTCGTGCCCCTGCACCACGATCAGGCGGTTGCGCTCCATGTCCTTGCCCGCGACGAACCAGGGCTCGCCGCTGCCTTCCTTGCCGCCACCGATCCCCAGTCCCTGGCGCTGGCCGTTGGTATAGAACGACAGCCCCATGTGCTGTCCCATGATCTTTCCTTCCGGCGTGACCATGTCGCCCGGTTTGGTCGGCAGGTAGCGGTTGAGGAACTCGCGGAACGGGCGCTCACCGATGAAGCAGATGCCGGTGCTGTCCTTTTTCGCGGCGTTGGAAAGGTTGTGCTGGCGCGCGATCTCGCGCACCTTGGCCTTGGGGATGTCGCCCAGCGGGAACATCGATTTCGACAACTGGTGCTGGTTCAACCGGTGCAAAAAGTAGCTCTGGTCCTTGCTGTTGTCGTCCGCCTTGAGCAACTGGAACAGACCGTCCTGCTCACGCACCTTGGCATAGTGGCCGGTGGCGATCTTCTCCGCACCCAGGCGGATGGCATGGTCGAGGAAGGCCTTGAACTTGATCTCGGAGTTGCACAGGATGTCCGGGTTGGGCGTGCGCCCGGCTTCGTATTCGCGCAGGAAATAGCTGAACACGCGGTCCTTGTATTCCTTGGCGAAGTTCACCGCCTCGATGGGGATGCCGATGGTGTCGGCGACCGCCACGGCGTCGATCAGGTCCTGGCGCGATGAGCAGTATTCGCTGTCGTCATCGTCTTCCCAGTTCTTCATGAACAGGCCGATGACCTCGTAGCCCTGTTGCTTCAGCAGCAGGGCGGTGACGGAAGAGTCAACGCCGCCAGACATGCCGACGACGACGCAGCCTTTACTCATAATGCGTGATGAGGTCGAGCGGGTAGCGCTTGCCCGCGAGGTAGTCTTCCACGCAACGCAGGATCAGCGGGCTGCGATGGCGCGCTTGCGTGGCACGGATCTCATCCAGTGTCATCCACACGGCGCGCACGATACCCTTGTCCAATTGGCGCTCCGGGTGGTGGGAGAGGATGCGTCCGCCGAAAGCAAAGCGCAGGTAAGTTGTGTTCGAAGCGTCTGAATGCCAGCGATAGACGCCAATCAGGAATTCCGGCTCGAATTCGTAGGCTGATTCCTCCATTACTTCGCGGATGACACCGGCGGGCAGGGTCTCGTTCGGTTCCCAGTGTCCGGCGGGTTGGTTGAACAGCAGGCCTTGCGGGGTATGTTCTTCCACCAGTAAGAACTTGCCATCCTGTTCGAGGACGGCGGCGACGGTGGCGTGTGGTTTCCAGATCATGACGTGATTTTAAACGAAATGAAAAAGGCAGGGTTGCCCCTGCCTTTCAATTTGGTGCCGGGGGGGGGAATCGAACCCCCACGCCCTTTCAGGCACCGGATTTTGAGTCCGGCACGTCTACCAGTTCCATCACCCCGGCTGGGTGTATTTCCCATACTGCCGCGGAATCAGCGCTCCGCAATGAGAAGGGCGCGAATTATCCATGAAACGCCACCCCTCATCAACTACAATGCGCGCTTTTCTACCCGCATCTCTGTGGTTTTCATGCGTACCGACGATTTTGACTTCATTCTGCCCGAGCGCCTGATCGCGCAACATCCGCCCGCACAGCGCGGGGCGAGCCGCCTGTTGCAGGTGGGCAGAGCGGGCCTGAAAGACGGCCAGTTTGCGGAATTGCACGGGCTGGTGCGCGAAAATGACCTGCTGGTCCTCAACGACACGCGCGTAATCAAGGCGCGCCTGTTTGGGGAAAAGGAGAGCGGCGGCAAGGTCGAGGTGCTGGTCGAGCGGGTGCTGGATGAACATGATGTCCTCGCGCAGGTGCGCGTGAGCAAGACGCCCAAGCCGGGTAGCCGACTGATATTGGCGGGAAGAGTGCGCGTGCAGGTGATGGGGCGCGAGGGGGAGTTCTTCCATTTGCGCTTTGAAGACGCGGAAGCAGTGACGACGCTGCTGGAGCGGCACGGACATCTGCCTTTGCCGCCCTATATCACCCATGCCGCCGGTGCCGAGGACGAGGCGCGTTACCAGACTGTGTTCGCGCGCGAGCCGGGCGCAGTGGCGGCTCCCACCGCCGGTCTGCACTTCGGCGAGACCATGCTGCAGGCACTGCGCGACAAGAAGGTGGATATCGCCTACGTGACCCTGCATGTCGGCGCGGGCACGTTCAAGCCCGTGCGCGCAGAGAACGTCGAGGAGCATGTCATGCACAGCGAACGCTATACCATCCCGCAGGCCACGGTGGATGCCGTCCGGGAAGCCCGGGCCAAGGGCGGGCGCATCATCGCGGTGGGAACCACCAGTCTGCGCGCGCTGGAAAGCGCCGCGGCCGACGGCGAGTTGAAGGCGGGATCGGGCGAGACGCGCATCTTCATCACCCCCGGCTACCGCTTCAGGGTGGTGGATGTGCTGCTCACCAACTTCCACCTGCCGCGCTCGACGCTGCTGATGCTGGTGTGTGCCTTCGGCGGAATGGATAAGATGCTGGCCGCATACCGTCATGCGGTCGAACAGGAATATCGCTTCTTCAGTTACGGCGATGCGATGCTGATTGAAAGAGAACAATGAAATTCACCCTACACAATACCTCCGGCGCCGCGCGCCGCGGCACCGTGGAACTGGCGCACGGCAAGGTCGAGACGCCGGCTTTCATGCCGGTCGGTACCTACGGCACGGTCAAGGCCATGTCGCCGCAGGAGCTGAAAGACATCGGTGCGCACATCGTGCTCGGCAACACCTTCCACCTGTGGCTGCGCCCGGGGCTGGAAGTCATCGCGGCGCACGGCGGCTTGCACAAGTTCATGAGCTGGGACGGCCCCATCCTCACCGATTCGGGCGGCTTCCAGGTGTTCAGCCTCGGCGAGTTGCGCAAGATCACCGGCGGCGGGGTGGAGTTTCGCTCCCCCGTCAACGGCGACAAATGCTTCCTGTCGCCGGAAGAATCCATGCGCATCCAGAAGGTACTGAATTCCGACATCGTGATGATCTTCGACGAATGCACGCCGTATCCTGCGGACGAACAGGTGGCGGGTGTGTCGATGCGTCTGTCGTTGAGTTGGGCGGAGCGCAGCAAGAAGGCGCATGAAGGCAACCCCAATGCTTTGTTCGGCATCGTGCAGGGCGGCATGCACGAACATCTGCGCGACGAATCGCTGAAAGGCTTGAAGGACATCGGCTTCGACGGTTTCGCCATCGGCGGACTGTCGGTGGGCGAGCCCAAGGATGACATGCTGCGCATCCTCAAACACACCGCGCCGCAACTGCCAGCGGACAAGCCGCGCTACCTGATGGGCGTGGGCACGCCGGAAGACCTGGTGGAGGCGGTGGGGCAGGGTATCGATATGTTCGACTGCGTGATGCCGACGCGCAACGCGCGCAACGGCCATCTGTTCACCCGTTTCGGCGATGTGCGCATCAAGAACGCACAATACCGCATGGATACGCGCCCGCTGGACGAACGCTGTAGCTGTTATACCTGCCGCAACTTCAGCCGCGCCTATCTGCACCACCTGCATCGTCTTGGCGAGATTCTCGGCGCGCGCCTCAATACCATCCACAATCTGCATTATTACCAGGAACTTATGCGCGATATCCGCGCTGCCATCGAGGCCGGGCGCTATGCCGAGTTCCAGGAGGCGTTCCGTGCGGCACGGGCTGCCGGGGGTAACTGAACGGTCATCTCTTCCGTGTTAGAATGCGCGCCTTTGATTTTTTATAAACCGATTTCCTAAGGAGGAGTAGTCATGGTTTCCATCAGCGAATTGTTCATCAGTAATGCATATGCAGAAGGTGCAGCAGCAGCCCCGCAGGGCGGCGGTTTCCTGGAGTTCCTGCCCCTGATCGCCTTGCTGGCGGTGTTCTATTTTCTCATCCTGCGCCCGCAACAGAAGCGTGCCAAGGAACACAAGGCTCTGATGGAAGCGCTGCAGAAGGGCGACGAAGTCGTCACAGTTGGCGGCGTGCTGGGCAAAGTGACCAAGGTCGGTGAAGAGAACGTCGCCATCGAGGTCGCCGACAACGTCGTTATGCAAGTGCAAAAGATGGCGATCCAGAACGTCCTGCCCAAAGGCACGATCAAGTCGATCTGAGCCGCGTGATTCCCTTCTGCCGCAAGCCAAGGTGCTGAAATGAACCAATATCCGCTCTGGAAATACCTGCTGATCCTGTTCGTGCTGGTGATGGGTCTGGTCTATACCCTGCCCAACTTCTACGGCGAGTCGCCCGCGGTGCAGGTGTTGCCGCTGCGTTCCAGCCTCAAGGCGGACACGGCACTGCTGGCCCGGGTGGATGAGGTGCTGAAGGCGGCGCAGCTGGCGCCCGAAGTGGTTTCGCTGGATGCCACCAGCGTCAAGGCGCGTTTCGCCGATACCGACACCCAGTTGAAGGCCAAGGATGTGTTGCAGACGCAACTGGGCGAAGACTATATGGTGGCGTTGAACCTGTTGTCGCGTTCGCCACAGTGGCTGCCCGACTACTTCTATGCCTTGCCGATGTATCTGGGGCTGGACTTGCGCGGCGGCGTGCATTTCCTGATGCAGGTGGACATGAAGGGCTCTCTGGACAAGGCGCTGGAATCGTCTTCCGGCGATATCCGCAGCACACTGCGCGAAGCGAACATCGCCTACTCCGGCGTGAGCCGCGACGGCAGCATCGTCATCACCAAGTTCCGCGATGCCGATGCGCGCAGCAAAGGCGAGGAAGAACTCAAGCAGCGTTTCAGCGGGCTGGAATTCAACAGCAGTGAAGCGGGCGGGGACTTTCTGTTGCATGGCCGTCTCAAGCAGCAGGAACAATTGCGCATCCAGGAAGCGGCGATCCAGCAAAACCTGACCACCCTGCGCAACCGCGTCAACGAATTGGGCGTGGCCGAGCCGGTGATCCAGCAGCAGGGTGCCGACCGCATCGTGGTGCAACTGCCCGGCGTGCAGGACACGGCGCGAGCCAAGGAGATCCTCGGTCGCACCGCCACGCTGGAAGTGCGTCTGGTCGACGACGAGCACCAGATCGGTTCGGGTGCGGCCGCGCCGTTCGGCACCGAGATATTCAAGGACAGCGACGGTTCACTGTTGCTGGTGAAGAAGAGCGTGATCCTGACCGGCGACAGCATCGACGATGCTCAGCCCGGTTTCGACAGCCGCAACAACGAACCGGCCGTGCATATCAACCTGGACGCCAAGGGTGCGCGCAAGTTCAAGGACGCGACGCGCGAGAACGTCGGCAAGCGCATGGCCATCATCCTGTTCGAAAAGGGCCGGGGTGAAGTCGTCACCGCGCCGGTGATCCGCGAAGAGATCGGCGGCGGGCGTGTGCAGATCAGCGGCAGGATGAACACGGTGGAAGCCAACGATACCGCGCTGCTGTTGCGCGCCGGTGCCCTGGCGACGCCGATGGAGATCATCGAAGAGCGCACCATCGGCCCCAGCCTGGGGGCGGACAACATCAAGCGCGGTTTCGATTCGACCAAGATCGGTTTCATCGCCATCGCCATCTTCATGATCGTGTATTACCTGATGTTCGGTACCGTGTCGGTGCTGGCGCTGGGCGCGAACCTGCTGCTGCTGATCGCCTTGCTGTCGATGATGCAGGCCACGCTCACCCTGCCCGGTATGGCGGGTATCGCGCTGACGCTGGGTATGGCGATCGACGCCAACGTGCTGATCAACGAGCGCATCCGCGAGGAGCTGCGCAATGGTGTGACGCCGCAAGCGGCGATCCATGCGGGTTACGAGAGCGCGTTCGCCACCATCCTCGACTCCAACATCACCACGCTGATCGCCGGTATCGCGCTGTTCATGTTCGGCTCGGGGCCGATCAAGGGTTTCGCCGTGGTGCTGTGTCTGGGCATCCTGACCTCGATGTTCAGTGCTGTGATGGTGTCGCGTGCGCTAGTCAACCTGATCTACGGCCGCAAGGCGCGACTGAACAAAGTCGCGATTGGTTAAATTGCTCGCGCGGCGAGACGCATAAGGGGACACGACAATGGAATTTTTCCGCATCAAAAAAGACATCCCGTTCATGAGCTACGGGAAAGTGACCACCAGCATCTCACTGGCGACTTTCCTGCTGGCTGTGTTCTTCCTGGCCGCCAAAGGTTTGAACTTCGGTGTTGACTTCACTGGCGGCACGGTGATGGAGGTTCACTACGCGCAACCGGCAGACGTCAACAAGGTGCGCGAGCAGTTGACCGGCGTCGGACTGAAGGACGCGTTGGTGCAGAACTTCGGCAGCAGCCATGATGTGCTGATCCAGGTACCACTGAAGCAAAACACCATGGGAGCCAAGCTCAGCGATCATGTGGTCGAGACTTTGCGTCAGCAGGATGCCGGCGTGGAACTTCGCCGCGTCGAGTTCGTCGGCCCGCAGGTCGGCAAGGATCTGATCGAGAACGGAGCGATGGCGCTGTTGCTGGTCAGCCTGGGTATCGTCGGCTACCTCTGGATCCGTTTTGAATGGAAGTTCGGTCTGGCGGCCATCATCGCCAACCTGCATGACGTGGTCATCATTCTCGGCTTCTTCGCCTTCTTCCAGTGGGAGTTCTCGCTCTCGGTGCTGGCGGCGGTGCTGGCGGTGCTGGGTTACTCGGTGAACGAATCGGTGGTGGTGTTCGACCGTATCCGCGAGAATTTCCGCAAGATGCGCAAGACCGAAGTCGCCGAGATCATCGACAATGCCATCACCCGCACCATGTCGCGCACCATCATCACCCACGGTTCCACCGAGATGATGGTGTTGGCCATGCTGTTCCTTGGTGGCGAGACGCTGCATTTCTTCGCTATGGCGCTCGCCATCGGCATCCTGTTCAGCATCTATTCCTCGGTGCTGGTCGCCAGCCCCTTGCTGATGATGTTCGGCGTGTCGCGCGAGGATTTCATCAAGCCGGAGAAGACCGAAGCTGAAGAGGTTCTGCCTTGATGGAATTGCTCACCGGCTTCATCGATATCGTCCTGCATCTGGACGCGCACCTGCTGGCGCTGGTGCAGGAATATGGTATGTGGATCTACGCCATCCTGTTCGCCATCATCTTCGCCGAGACCGGATTGATCATTGCGCCTTTCCTGCCCGGCGATTCGCTGCTGTTCGTGATCGGGGCGCTGTGCGGCATGGGTTCGCTGGAACTGCAGATCGCCATGCCCTTGCTGATCCTTGCCGCGTTCATGGGCGACAATACCAACTACTGGGTGGGCAGATTGCTGGGGTTGCGGTTGCTCAACCATGCCAGCCAGAAACTCATCAAGCACGAGCATCTGGAAAAGACCCACGCCTTCTATGACAAGCACGGCGGCAAGACGGTCATCTTTGCGCGCTTCCTGCCCATCCTGCGTACCTTCGCCCCCTTTGTGGCGGGTATCGGCACCATGAACTACCGCCTGTATGTGATGTACAGCATCATCGGCGGCGTGTCCTGGATCGGCAGCCTCATGCTGGCGGGCTACTTCTTCGGCAACATCCCCGTCATCAAGGACAACCTCACCCTGATGATTCTGGTCATCATCTTCATCTCGTTCATTCCGGCGATCCTTGAGTTCATCAAGCATCGCCGTCGGCAACGCGCTAACTAGTTGTTGCTAGTTGTTGGTCGGGAGCATCAGACTTCCGGCGACCCGTTGCGGCTGCCAGTTGAGTATCGCCCAATCCAACAAGGTCCGGATATCGCCGACAGCCAGTTCGGCGGGCGGTTCCTGCCGCAGGAACCCCAGCACGCGCAGCAATGTTGTGACCGGCTGCGATGCATCCACCGGCGCTGCCAGCGTCTGCTTGCTCAGTTTCTCCCCGGCTTCGTTCACCGCGATGGGTAGATGCATGTAGTGCGGATCCGGCAAAGCCAGCAGCTGCTGCAGATATAGCTGGCGCGGCGTGGAAGCCAGCAGATCTGCCCCGCGCACGATATGCGTGATGTTCTGGAAAGCATCATCTACCACCACCGCCAGTTGATAGGCGAACAAGCCGTCGGCGCGCTTCACCACGAAGTCGCCAATCTCTTTCACAAGATTCTGGGAAATGCGGCCTTGCAGGGCGTCGATGAACTCGACTGGGGAAGGGTTGAGGTCGGTGCGTACACGCCATGCCGGCGTTGCCCGTTGATGGGCCATGCCGTTGCGACAGATCCCCGGATAGACGAATCCCTCGATGCCGTGCAGAGCAGAATCCGCGATCTCCTTGCGTGTACAGCAACACGGGTACGCCGCGCCACTACTCTGCAATTGCTGCAATGCCTCCTCGTAAGCCGCGGTACGCCGGCTCTGGTAGATCACAGGCTCGTCGCTATGCAGCCCGAACAGCTCCAGCGTGCGCAGAATGTCTTCTGCCGCACCCGGCACACAACGCGGCGTATCGAGGTCCTCCACGCGCACCAGCCAGGTGCCGTGATGATGTTTGGCGTCTAGATAGCTGCCGATGGCGGCGACGAGAGAGCCGAAGTGGAGAGGGCCGGTGGGGGAGGGGGCGAAGCGCCCCCTGTAAGCGGAATCAGGCGGGAACAACTTCTTCTTCGAACTCCAGCACCACCTTGCTGTCCTTCACATCCACGGTGACCTTGCCGCCGTTCGCCAGCTTGCCGAACAGCAGTTCGTCGGCCAGTGCGGAGCGGATGGTGTCCTGGATCAGTCGTGCCATCGGGCGGGCGCCCATCAGCGGGTCGAAGCCGTTTTCGGCGAGGTGGTCCTTGAGCGCATCGGTGAAGATCGCGTCGACTTTCTTCTCGTGCAACTGTTCTTCCAGTTGCATGAGGAACTTGTCGACCACGCGCAGGATGACATCCTTCGACAGCGAAGCGAAGGAGACGATGGCATCCAGACGGTTGCGGAACTCGGGCGTGAACATCTTCTTGATGTCCGCCATCTCGTCTCCTGCCGAGGAAGTCTTGGTGAAGCCCATGCTGCTCTTGTTCAAAGCCTCGGCGCCCGCATTGGTGGTCATGATGATGACCACGTTGCGGAAGTCGGCCTTGCGCCCGTTGTTGTCGGTGAGCGTGCCGTGATCCATCACCTGCAGCAGGATGTTGAAGATGTCCGGGTGTGCCTTTTCGATCTCGTCCAGCAGCAGCACACAATGGGGCTGTTTACTGATGGCTTCGGTGAGCAGGCCGCCTTGGTCGAATCCGACATAGCCGGGCGGTGCGCCGATCAGGCGGCTCACAGCATGGCGTTCCATGTATTCGGACATGTCGAAGCGGTGGATCGGCATGCCCATGATATAGGCCAGTTGGCGCGCCACTTCGGTCTTGCCGACGCCGGTGGGGCCGGAGAACAGGAAACTGCCGATGGGCTTTTGCGGGTTGCCTAGGCCACTGCGCGACATCTTGATGGCGCGTGCCAGCACATCGATAGCCTTGTCCTGGCCGAACACGGTGGTTTTCAGATCGCGGTCAAGGTTCTTCAGCGCGTTCTTGTCGTCATGCGACACGGTGCGCGTCGGGATGCGTGCGATCTTGGCGATGATCTCCTCGATCTCGTGCTTTCCCACGATCTTCTTTTGCTTTGACTTGGGCAGGATGCGTTGTGCAGCACCGGCTTCGTCCAGCACGTCGATGGCCTTGTCCGGTAGGTGGCGGTCGTTGATGAAGCGCGAAGACAGTTCCGCGGCGCTGGTGATGGCGGCAGCGCTGTACTTGATGCTGTGGTGATCCTCGAAGCGTGACTTCAATCCCTTCAGGATCTCGATGGTCTGCTCGACCGAAGGCTCGGACACGTCGATCTTCTGGAAACGGCGCGACAGCGCGGAATCCTTCTCGAAGATGCCACGATATTCCTGGTAGGTGGTCGCGCCTATGCATTTCAACACGCCGCTCGACAGGGCGGGTTTGAGCAGGTTGGAGGCGTCCATGGTGCCGCCCGAGGCTGCACCCGCACCGATCAGGGTGTGGATCTCGTCGATGAAAAGCACCGCGTTAGGATTATCCTTGAGCTCCTTCAACACCGCTTTCAGGCGCTGCTCGAAATCGCCGCGATATTTCGTCCCGGCCAGCAGCGAACCCATGTCCAATGCATAGACGTGGGCTTCCTTCAGTATCTCTGGCACATCGCCTTCGGTGATGCGGCGTGCCAGCCCTTCAGCGATTGCGGTCTTGCCCACTCCTGCTTCACCGACCAGCAGGGGATTGTTCTTGCGGCGGCGGCACAGCGTCTGGATCACGCGTTCCAGTTCGGTGTCACGCCCGATCAGCGGGTCGACCTTGCCGGCGAGGGCGTGAGCGTTGAGGTCCAACGTGTAGTTCTTCAGCGCGCTGTCGCCTTTGGTGTCCTGCTCTTCTTCGGTCTCGTTGCTGGTCTTGTGCGTGGAATGCTGCGCTTCGGCGGTCTTGTTGATGCCGTGCGCGATGTAGTTCACTACGTCGAGGCGGGTGATGGCGCGCTGGTTGAGGAAATACACCGCGTGCGATTCCTTCTCGCCGAACAGGGCGACGAGGATGTTGGCGCCGGTGACTTCCTTCTTGTTGGTGGACTGCACGTGCAGGATGGCGCGCTGGATAACGCGCTGAAATCCGACGGTGGGCTGGGTGTCGACCTCGCCGGTGCCGGGCACGACCGGTGTGTGGGTCTCAATGTGCTGTACCAGCACGGCGCGCAATTCTTCTATATCCGCGCCGCAGGCACGCAACACATGCGCGGCGGAAGGATTGTCCAGCATCGCCAGCAGCAGGTGCTCGACGGTGATGAACTCGTGCCGTTTCTGGCGGGCTTCGACAAAGGCCAGATGCAGGCTGACTTCCAGTTCTTGCGCGATCATTTTAATTTTCCTCCGTGTGGCATCGTAACGGATGCCCGTGCTGCTTTGCAAACGCCGACACCTGATTCACCTTGGTCTCGGCTATGTCTTTGGGGTACAGGCCGCATACGGCTGATCCCTCATTATGTATTTGGAGCATGACTTGCGTCGCGCGTTCCTGGCCCATCGAAAAAAAAGTCCTCAAAACTTCAATCACGAACTCCATCGTGGTGAAATCGTCGTTTATCAGTATCACCTTATACAGCTTGGGCGGTTTGGTCTTGCTACGTTCCAGCAGGTTTACGTTTTCTTGTTTGGTTGCCATCGTTCGCTATTCTCACCCTGTGCTCAGTTGCATATTTGACGATTAGAATGGGATTTTCAAGTCAATTCGAAAATAAATCTTATTTAGCGCTTGACGTTACAACTTCAACTGGGGTAAAAAGCGCTCGGGTGTTTGAATCAAAGTATCTGCTAGTGCTGGTTTTGCCATGTGCGGTCCCATTTGCGATCTTGGAATTCAAACAATTTGACGGGATTTCCACCCGTCGTTTTTTGTAAGGAAGCAAAGCATGGCAAACGGTACTGTAAAATGGTTCAACGACGCTAAGGGTTTCGGTTTTATCACTCCCGATGACGGCAGCGAAGACTTGTTCGCGCACTTCTCCGCGATCAACATGAGCGGCTTCAAGTCGCTCAAAGAAGGTCAGAAAGTGACTTTCGAAGTTGTTCAAGGTCCCAAGGGCAAGCAAGCCTCTAACATCCAAGCGGGTTAATTCCTGTTTGAGGTGTGAAAAAAAGCCCGGCGTGAAAACGTCGGGCTTTTTGTTTGCGCACGAAATAAAGATATAGACCGTTATCTATATCTTTTGGTCTATATATTGAAAGCTCGGTGTTTCCACACCGGGCTTTCGCATTTGCAGCTTTGCGCTCAAATCAAATGGCGCTCAGTGCAGCTTTGAATGTCGAACTCGGCCGCATCGCCTTTGAGGTCTTGTCAAAACTCGGATGGTAATAGCCGCCCATGTCGACCGGCTTGCCTTGTGCGGCCAGCAGTTCCTTGTCGATCTTCGCCGCGTTGTCGGTGAGTGCCTTGGCCAGTGAGGTGAAGCGCGCCTGTATCTCCCTGTCCTTGCTCTGTGCGGCCAGTGCCTGTGCCCAGTACAGCGCGAGGTAGAAGTGGCTGCCGCGGTTGTCGATCTCGCCCACTTTTCGCGCAGGGGATTTGCCGT
>Ga0154599_101_pt3 | contig 42346 bp, 47 predicted proteins | sample RifGroF2_FD_116028 | JGI IMG/M metagenome (GOLD analysis project Ga0154599, IMG submission 116028) | Sideroxydans sp. GWF2_59_14 | reverse complement strand
GGAACTCGCCCAGCGAATCCCAGCGCAGGCAGTTCTCCTGCTGGAACTGCTGAACATGCTTGGGTGCGGAACCGCCCGCGCCGGTCTCGAACATGCCGCCGCCGTTCATCAGAGGCACGATGGAGAGCATCTTGGCGCTGGTGTTGAGTTCCAGGATGGGGAACAGGTCGGTGAGGTAGTCGCGCAACACGTTGCCGGTGACGGAGATGGTGTCTTTGCCCTGGCGCGCGCGCGCCAGCGTTACGAGGCAGGCGTCGGACGGTTCCATGATCTTGATGTCCAGACCGCCAGTGTCGTGATCCTTGAGGTACTTCTCGACCTTGGCGATGATCTGCGCATCATGTGCACGGTTCTTGTCCAGCCAGAAGATGGCGGGCGTGTTGGACAGGCGCGCGCGGCTGACGGCGAGTTTGACCCAGTCCTGGATCGGCGCATCTTTGGTCTGGCAGGCGCGGAAGATGTCGCCCTGTTCGACGTTCTGCTCCAGCAGTACCTTTCCGTTCACATCCACGATGCGCACCACGCCGTCGCCAGCCATCTCGAAGGTCTTGTCGTGCGAGCCGTATTCCTCGGCCTTCTGGGCCATCAGGCCGACGTTGGGCACCGAGCCCATGGTGGATGGATCGAGTGCGCCGTGCTGCTTGCAGTCTTCAACGGTGGCGACATAGATGCCCGCGTAGCAGCGGTCGGGGATCATCGCCAGCGTGTCGTAAGCCTTGCCGTCGGCGCCCCACATCTTGCCGCCGTCGCGGATCATGGGCGGCATGGAGGCATCGACGATCACGTCCGAAGGCACATGCAGGTTGGTGATGCCTTTGTCTGAATTCACCATCGCCAGCGCGGGGCCGTTGCGGAAGCAGTCGGCGATGTCGGCCACCAGCGCGGCGCGCTTGGCTTCCGGCAACGCGAACACCTTGGCTTCCATGTCGCCGAAGCCGTTGTTGATGTTGACGCCCATCTCCTTGAGTTGCGCGCCGTGCTTGTCGAACACGTTCCTGAAGAACACGGACACGGCATGGCCGAACATGATGGGATCGGACACCTTCATCATGGTGGCTTTCAGGTGCAGCGACAGCAGCACATCTTCTTTCTTTGCGGCGGCGATCTGCTCGGCGTAGAACTGGCGCAGAGCCTTGCGGCTCATCACGGCGGAGTCAATCACTTCGCCGGCCTTGAGGTTCAGTTTGTCGCGGAGCACGGTAGTCTTGCCGTCCTTGCCCGCGAACTCGATGCGGGTGGTGGTCGCTTCCGGCACGGTCACCGACTTTTCGCTGCCATAGAAATCGCCGATGTTCATGTGTGCCACGCGGGTCTTTGAGGTCTTCTCCCACTTGCCCATGCGGTGCGGATGCTTCTGCGCATAACTCTTCACCGAGGCGGCGGCGCGGCGGTCGGAGTTGCCTTCGCGCAGCACCGGGTTCACCGCGCTGCCAAGCACCTTGCCGTAACGCGACTTGATCTCCTTCTCGGCATCGGTCCTGGGATCTTCGGGGAAGTCGGGGATATGGTAACCCTGCGACTGCAATTCCCTGATCGCCGCCTTCAGTTGCGGGATCGATGCGCTAATATTCGGCAGTTTGATGATGTTCGCTTCCGGCTTCAGCGTCAGCGCGCCCAGCTCGGCGAGGCCGTCCGCGACTTTCTGCGCGGCGGTCAGGTGTTCGGGGAAGGTCGCGAGGATGCGTCCGGCCAGCGAGATGTCACTGGTCTCGACGGTGACCCCGGCAGCCTTGGTGAAGGCCTGTATGATGGGAAGCAGCGAGTAGGTCGCCAGTCGCGGGGCTTCATCGGTCAGGGTGTAGATGATCTTTGGGGTTGTCATTTTGGTTTCCGGAAAAGTCGAAAAAGTAAGATGAGTCGCATCCTGTTGTTCAACAAACCCTATGGCGTGATCTGCCAGTTCAGCCGTGACGGGATGCACCCGACGCTGGCGGATTATATCGCCGTTCCCGGGGTTTATCCCGCGGGTCGCCTCGATACCGACAGCGAAGGCCTGCTGCTGCTCACCGACGACGGCAAGTTGCAGCATCGCATCACCGATCCCAAACACAAACTGGCCAAGACCTATTGGGCGCAGGTGGAGGGTATCCCTGACGAAGCGGCACTGCAGAGATTGCGGCGCGGTGTGCAACTCAAGGACGGCATGACCCTGCCAGCCGAAGCGCAGCTGATGGAGGAACTTGCCGGCCTGTGGCCGCGCGACCCGCCGGTCCGTTTCCGCAAGGAGATTCCCACGAGTTGGCTTTCACTCACCATCCGCGAAGGCCGCAACCGTCAGGTGAGGCGCATGACAGCCGCGGTCGGCTTTCCCACGTTGCGGCTGGTCCGCTATGCGATCGGGGATTGGACGCTGGACGGGATCGCACCCGGCCAGTGGATACATAGAACCGCATAAACCCTCTTTAAAGCATGGATGTCTGACGGTCGTCAGGCATTGTCCGCACATCGCCGACATCCCGATATGTTCCCGCTGAATCTCTCCTGTTTCACCCATTCCGTCAGCTCTGCGGCTGTGGCACGGTTGTTGCGATAGATATCCCGGACTCCCAAAACATATGGGAGCTTGGCTGTTAGATTGAGGGAGAGCGCATGAAAACGGTATGGATTTGGGTTGTGTTTTTACTTCTGTATGGCGTGTTCTCCATGAAGACGCACGCAGCCGGCTTGGCCGTGGCTGGACAGAGTGAGATTTCAAGAAGTGGCGGCGCGTTTGGTTCGCTCCGCTGTAGCGCCTAGATGCGCAAGATACTTGCCGTGGTCAGCACGCGCGCGGCGGCGATCCGCATCGCGCCGCTGGTTCACTTGTTGCAAAAGGTACCGTCGATGCAGACCTTCGTCTGCATCGCTTCCGCGCATGCGCAGCAGATCGCACGGGAACTGGAGGTCTTCGGCATCCGGGCCGATGCGGAGGTGGGCGGGGTAGCCTGCCAGTCGAACGGGGACATCGCGCGTGAGATCGAGGGTTTCATCCGCGCCCATAAGCCAGATTGCTTACTGGTTCAGGGTGATGCGGATGTGGTGATGGGATTGTTCCGGCGGCAGGCGGCATATGGCAATCTGGGCGGCGGTCTGCGCCTTTATGAGTTGCATCATCACGCTACTGACGGGGCGAATCCGCACGTGGTCGACCTGGTCGCCACCCACTATTTCATCGCTTCCGAGCTTGCGCGTGAACGATTGCTGAAGGAAGGAGTCGCCGCGGAGAATATCTACGTTACCGACAGCACGGCAGTCGATGCGCTGCTGATGGTGATCGAGCGCATCCGCGATGATGAGGGATTGCAAGCCGGCCTGGCCGCGGCTTTTTCCGGCATCGATCCGGAGAAGCGGCTGGTTTTTGTCGCCGGATATCGGCGCGACTATTCTGACGAGCAGTTTGAGAACATATGCCGTGCGCTGAAGCGTCTGGCGATGCGCCCGGATGTGCAGGTCATCTATCCGGCTCATCCCGAGTCACGGATGCGAGGCATCGCCGACATGGTGTTCGCCGACCATTCCCGCATCACGGTCATCGAACAGCAGGATTATCTGCACCAGGTCTATCTGATGCAGGCGGCCTATCTCATCCTCACCGATTCCGGCGATGCGCAGGACGACGTGCTTGCGCTGGGCAAGCCGGTGCTGGTGATGCGGGATGTGAGCGAGCGCCTGGACTCCGACGATGTCGGCACCATCAAGCAGGTGGGGACGGATACCGAACACATCCTGCGCGAATGTGCCATGTTCCTGGATGACGAGTCCTACTACCAGGCCTTTGCATCCCATCGCAACCCCCGTGGCGACGGGCAGGCCAGCCAGCGCATCGCGGAGACTTTGCTGCGATAAACTCGCTTCTGTCGAGGGTGGGGCGCAGGGTATAATGCGCCCCTTTCAAATGACAGGAGCGATCCATGCCTATTTACGAATATCGCTGCAGCAGTTGCGGTACGCAAAAAGACGTGATGCAGAAGATCAGCGATGCCCCGCTGACGACTTGCCCGGAATGCGGCAAAGAGACTTTTGCCAAGCAGCTTAGCGCTGCCGGCTTCCAACTCAAGGGTAACGGCTATTACGCGACCGACTTCAAGAACAAACCGGCCCAGTGCGAGCCGTCCACCTGCGCGTCCTGCCCGGCGGCCGGAACCCATTCGTGAAAAAATACCTGCTGACCGGACTGCTGGTGTGGGTACCGCTGGGGATCACCCTGTGGGTGCTCAACCTCATCATCGGCATGCTGGATCTGACCCTGAGTCTGCTGCCGGAACAATTGCATCCGGACGAACTGCTCGGCGTGCATATCCCCGGACTGGGCGTCATCCTGACCGCGGTGGTGGTGCTGACCACCGGTCTGCTGGTGCGCAACGTGTTCGGCCAGCGTCTGCTGGCTTACTGGGACGGCTTGCTGCGCCGTATTCCCTTCGTCAACGCCATCTACAACAGCGTCAAGCAGGTCAGCGACACCCTGCTGTCGGAGAACGGCAACGCATTCCGCAAAGTATTGTTGGTGCGCTACCCCCATCCCGATGCATGGTCGCTGGCGTTCCTGACCAGCACGCCTGCTGAAGTGACACGCCAGCTGCATGGTGATGAATATGTCGGCGTGTTTGTCCCGACCACGCCCAGTCCGGTGAACGGCTTCTATTTCTACGTGAAGAAGTCCGAGACCATCGAGCTGGATATCAGCGTGGACGCCGCCTTTAGAGCCATCATCTCGATGGGCGTGGTGACCACGCCGGAGAACGCCGCCCAGCTCGCCGGAGCAAACAAGTAAATCCCTTTGTAATTTTCCGATAGACCTGAACTGAACCACATATGCGTACACATTACTGCGGACAACTCAACGTTAACCACCTCGGCAACACCGTCACCCTGTGCGGCTGGGCCCATCGCCGCCGCGACCACGGCGGGGTGATCTTCATCGACCTGCGCGACCGCGAAGGCTTGGCCCAGATCGTGTGCGACCCGGACCGTGCCGACATGTTCGCCATCGCCGAATCGGTGCGCAATGAATTCGTGCTCAAGATCACCGGCCGCGTGCGCCGCCGTCCCGAAGGCACCGAGAACAAGAACATCCCCAGCGGCGAGATCGAACTGCTGTGCCACGAGATCGAAGTGCTGAACGTCTCCGTCACGCCGCCGTTCCAGCTCGACGACGAGAACCTGTCCGAGAACGTGCGCCTGACCCATCGCGTGATCGACCTGCGCCGTCCGCAGATGCAGAAGAACATGATGCTGCGCTACCAGACCGCGCGTTCATTCCGCCGCTTCCTCGACGACAAGGGCTTCATCGACATCGAGACACCGATGCTGACCAAGTCCACACCGGAAGGCGCCCGCGATTACCTGGTACCGTCGCGCGTGCATGCGGGCGAGTTCTTCGCCCTGCCGCAATCGCCGCAACTGTTCAAGCAATTGCTGATGGTGGCGGGCTATGACCGTTACTACCAGATCACCAAGTGTTTCCGCGACGAAGATCTGCGCGCCGACCGCCAGCCCGAATTCACCCAAGTGGATATTGAGACATCCTTCATGTCGGAAGAGCAGATCATGAACCTCACTGAAGAGATGATCCGCACCGTGTTCAAGGAAGTGCTGAATGTCGCGCTGCCCAACCCGTTCCCGCGCATCGGCTACGGCGAAGCGATGGCGCGCTTCGGCTCAGACAAACCGGACATGCGCGTGACACTGGAGATTACCGAAGTCACTGACGCGGTGAAGGATGTGGCGTTCAAGGTTTTTGCCGGTGTGGCGAATTCGGAGAATGGCCGTGTCGCTGCATTGCGCGTGCCCAACGGTGGCAGCTTCTCGCGCGGTGAGATCGACGAGTACACCAAGTTCGTCGGCATCTACGGCGCCAAGGGCCTGGCCTACATCAAGGTCAACGACATCACCAAACTGAGCGAAGAAGGACTGCAGTCCCCCATCGTCAAGAACCTGCATGCCGCCGCACTGAAGATCATCATCGAACGCACCGGTGCGCAGAACGGCGACATCATCTTCTTCGGTGCGGACAAGGCCAAGATCGTCAACGATGCGCTGGGCGCTTTGCGCAGCAAGATCGGTCACGAGAAGGGCTACACCAACGACAAGGCGTGGGAGCCGATCTGGGTGGTGGACTTCCCCATGTTCGAGTACGACGACGAAGCAAAGCGCTGGAATGCCTGCCACCATCCGTTCACCGCGCCCAAGGACGAGCATCTGCAGTTCCTCGAGACCGATCCTGGCAAGTGCCTGGCCAAGGCCTATGACCTCGCCCTGAACGGCTGGGAGATTGGCGGCGGTTCGGTGCGTATCCACAAAGAAGCCGTGCAGAGCCAGGTCTTCCGCGCGCTCAACATCGGTGCTGAAGAAGCGCAACTCAAGTTCGGCTTCCTGCTCGACGCACTGCAATACGGCGCGCCTCCGCACGGCGGCCTGGCCTTCGGTCTGGACCGCATCGTCACCATGATGACCGGTGCCGAATCCATCCGCGACGTGATCGCCTTCCCCAAGACCCAGCGCGCGCAGTGCCTGCTGACCCAGGCCCCGTCGGCGGTGGACGAGAAGCAGTTGCGCGAACTGCACATCCGTCTGCGCCAGCCCGCACCGACCGAGCCCGCCAAGGAATAAGATGCGGCGCACGGCAAAAGCACAGTGGTGGCTGCTGGTTGGCTTGCTGCTGTGCTTGCCGTTCGCGCAGGCGCGTGACGACCGTACTTCCTCCATCCAGGTCGTCGCCGTCGCTAATCTTCCGGCGGAAGCGCGCGACACCCTGCAACTCATCAAGCAGGGCGGCCCTTTCCCCTATCCGCGCGACGGCGTTGTGTTTGGCAACTACGAACGCATCCTGCCGCAGCAGGCGCGCGGTTATTACCACGAATACACAGTGAAGACGCCGGGCGTGCAGCATCGCGGCGCGCGGCGCATCGTCTGCGGCATCGTTCCGGAGTGCTACTATTCCGGCGACCACTATCGGAGTTTCCAACGCATCGCGGAGGGCTGGTGAATGAGCGGACTATGTGCACGGCTTATGAAAGTCAGCGAGGCAGGCGTTTATCGTCTCAATTGCTCGCTGGACGACCTGTTGAACAGTGCCGACGTGAACGGCTTCGCTGTGTTCGAGGCCAAGCTGCCGCAGGGCGCCACCAAAGGTGAGGTGCTGGCGGAACTGGCGCGCGTGATCAAGGCGCCGGACTGGTTCGGCAGTAACTGGGATGCCTTGATCGACTCGCTGTGCGACCTGTCCTGGCGTCCCGCGCCGGGATACATCCTTCTCCTGAGCGGTGATGCGCCCGCCAAGGAAGAATTGCACGAGATATTCGAGGCCGTGGTGATCTTCTGGAAGACGCAGGGCCGACCGTTCTGGATCTTCTACATTTGATGGCAGCGAACAAGCAACCCGTTTCAGCACTCGTCGTCATCCATACCCCCGCGCTCGACGTACTGCTGCTGGAACGCGCCGACCATCCCGGCTACTGGCAATCCGTCACCGGCAGCCGCGATGGCGATGAGACCCTGCGCGATACAGCCATCCGCGAAGTGATGGAAGAGACCGGGCTGGATGCGACACGCTACGCGCTCAGCGACTGGCAACAGCAGAACGTGTACGAGATATACGAGACCTGGCGGCACCGCTACCCGCCCGGCGTCACCCACAACACCGAACACGTCTTCGGCCTGCAACTTCCGCAGCTGCTCCCCGTCCAACTCTCGCCGCGCGAACATCTGGGCTATCAGTGGTTGTCCTGGCGCGAAGCGGCGGATAAAGTGTTCTCGCCCAGCAATCGCGCGGCGATATTGCAATTACCAGAGAAAGTGCAGCATGGCTGAACAGAAGATATCCATCGCCTACGACCACCCCGACACCGCGCAAACCAGTTGCAGTACCGCGCACGCCTGGGCCAGGAAACCGCGCGAACCCGAACCCGCCGAAAAGGCCGAACTCATCGCGCGCATCAAGCGCCTGCTGAAAGAGCAGGACGCCGTGCTGGTCTCGCACTACTACGTGCATCCCGACCTGCAAGACCTCGCCGAGCAGACCGGCGGCATCGTTTCCGATTCGCTCGACATGGCCAACTTCGGCCACCAACACCCGGCCAAGACCATCGTGGTGGCGGGCGTGCGCTTCATGGGCGAGACGGCCAAGATTCTGAATCCCGAGAAGCGCGTGCTGATGCCCGACCTCGAAGCGGAATGCTCGCTCGATCTCGGCTGTCCCATCGATGAGTTCGCCCCGTTCTGCGATGCGCATCCCGACCGCGTGGTGGTGGTGTACGCCAACACCAGCGCCGCCGTGAAGGCGCGCGCCGACTGGATGGTGACCAGCTCCATTGCGCTGCCGGTGGTGAAGCACCTGCACGAGCAGGGCAAGAAGATACTGTGGGCGCCGGACCGCCACCTCGGCGACTACGTGCAGCAACAGAGCGGTGCGGACATGCTGCTGTGGCAGGGCTCGTGCATCGTGCACGACGAATACAAGGCCAAGGAATTGCAGGAGATGAAGGCGCTGCATCCCGGCGCGCTGGTGCTGGTGCATCCCGAATCGCCGCGCGCCGTCATCCAGCAGGCCGATGTGGTCGGCTCCACCACCCAACTCATCAAGGCCGCGCAGAATGCGCCCAACAAGGAATTCATCGTCGCCACCGACAACGGCATCCTGCACAAGATGCGCACCCTGTGCCCGGACAAACTCTTCCTCGAAGCCCCCACCGCCGGACACGGCGCGAACTGCACCAGCTGCAGCCACTGCCCGTGGATGGCGATGAACGGATTGTTGAATCTGGCGGAGGTGCTGGAGAAGGGTAACAACGAGATCCACGTCGATCCCGCCATCATCCCGCGCGCCGTGCTACCGATCAAACGTATGCTGGATTTTGCGAAGCAGATCAATCTGCCGACGCGGGGGATTGGTAACGCTTGAAGACTGGGGTTGCTTTCCTCCAGAGTCGAAAGATTGCTTAGTGTGGAATATTTGCATAACGGTTAGGAGCATATATTTTGTTTGTGCCAGAGTTTGTTCTCGAAGATCGTGGCGAGTTTGTTTTTGTTGCCAATCACAATCTGGAGAGTCCAGAAACAATACTACTCAGCGTGAAGTACAACGCTGCCCGCATTGCATTCGGAAAAACACAATTGCCGCCACATATTCAGAGTTGTCGCATGATCTATGACATTCGGGGGCAGGTCGTTTCCCAAGAAGTTATTGAAAGTGTCAGGGAAGCGCTCGAGGGAAACTGCAGTCTGGAGTTCAAGAGATAATGGGCGTTCAATTAGTGGTGAAAGCAGCCTCAGAAGATGAAGTTAATTTGGCTCTTGGTAACATTGCCCCAGAGTGCGAAATTTTCATCATTGATGTAGGCCTCGTTGGACTATCTATTCCAACAAAAGTCATTAATTCTGTTGGTAAGGAAATTATTGACTCAAAACTGGCGCAGTTGAATCGCTTTGATCTTTGGAGCGGAGCTTGGTGTGAGAAAAGACCTAAATGGAAATTCTGGTAAGCACAGCAATTAGCCATAATTCGACATGACTAACGCATTAACCAGCCACTCCAATTGGGTAGAATGCCCCCATGACCCCCCTCAAGATCGCCACCTACAACATCCACAAAGGTTTCTCGCAGTTCAATCGCCGCGTGGTGCTGCACGAACTACGTGAGCGGCTGCGCGAGCTGGATGCCGATATCATCTTTTTGCAGGAAGTGCAGGGCGAGCATGCGCAGCATGTGCAGCGGCATGCCGACTATCCGGCCGGGCCGCAGCATGAGTTCCTGGCGGACGAGTTCTGGGCGCACCATGCTTATGGCATGAACGCGGTGTACGAGGCGGGGCATCACGGCAACGCCATCCTCAGTCGCTTTCCCATCGTGCAGACCAATAACAAGGATGTCTCGGCACACCGTTTCGAGAGCCGCGGTTTGCTGCATTGCGAGGTTGAGGTGGGCGGGCAGAAGGTGGATTGCCTGTGCGCGCACTTTGGCTTGTTCGCCAAGGGGCGCAGGATGCAAAAGCGCGCGCTGATCGAGTATGTGCGTAGCGCGATCCCGGGGGATGAGCCACTGATCATCGCGGGAGATTTCAACGACTGGCGCGACCAGTTGAGTCCGGTGCTGAAACGCGAGCTGGGCGTGCGCGACGTGTTCGATATGCACAACGGCCAGCCCGCGCGCAGCTACCCATCCCGTTTGCCGCTGTTCCGGCTTGACCGCATCTATGTGCGCGGTTTCGACGTGCAGCAGTGTGATGTGCATACCGGCGGCAAGTGGAAGCGTTTGTCGGACCATGCAGCGCTCTCGGCGCAATTGAAGAGAACATGAATCGAGTCCGCCGCATCGCTGGGAACGGGCTGACGCTGCTGAAGAACGGCGAGGCATTCTTTCCTCAGCTTTGTGCCGATATTGATGCTGCGAAGCGCTTCGTTTATCTGGAAACCTATATCTTCGCCGCCGACGAGACGGGTTCGCTGGTCGCCCAGGCCTTGCAACGTGCGGCGGCGCGCGGGCTGAGCGTGCGGCTCATGCTGGACGGTTTCGGCTCGGCGGAGCTGCCGGTTTCGTTCGTGGAAGAACTGCGCGATGCGGGCGTCGAGGTGCAGTGGTTCCGGCGCGAGATATCGCCGTTCACGTTTCGCCGTGACCGCATGCGCCGTTTGCGCCGCATGCATCGCAAGCTGGCGGCGATGGACGGCAAGGTCGCCTTCGTCGGCGGCATCAACATCATCAACGATATCCCGGCCGAGCTGGATTTTGATGCGCCGCGGATGGATTACACCGTGCGGATAGAAGGCGATCTGGCTGGCGAGGTGCAGGCGGCCATGCTTCACCTGTGGGAGATGGTCTCCTGGGCGGCGTTCCGCAAGCGCGTCAAGGACGAGGGATGGCGCTTGCGCCGCACGCCGAAGGACAAGGATGCCGCGGTCAAGCTTGTGCTGCGGGACAACGTGCGCCACCGCCGCGACATCGAGCGCGCCTATATGCAGGCCATTGCCGGGGCTCAGCACGAGGTCATTGTCGCCAATGCCTATTTCCTGCCCGGGCGCCTGTTCCGCCGCACGCTGATGCAGGCGGCAAGGCGCGGCGTGCACGTGGTGCTGTTGTTGCAGGGCAAAGTGGAATACCACCTGCAGCATTACGCCACGCTGGCGCTGTACGAGCGCCTGATCGGTGCCGGGGTGGAGATATACGAGTACCAGCCCAGCTATCTGCATGCCAAGGTCGCTGTCGTCGACGGCGAATGGGCGACGGTGGGGTCTTTCAATATCGACCCGTTCAGCCTGTTGTTGGCGCGCGAAGCGAATCTGGTCGTCCGCGATGCGGCTTTTGCGGGCGTGCTGCGCAACAATCTGTGGCACGCCATCGAACACGATGCGCGGCAGGTGGTGCTGGCGAACAGGAATCTGTTGACGCGCTGGCTCGCGCGCCTGAGTTACGGACTGATCAGCTTTGTCATCGGGGTACTGGGTTTCTCCAGAAAACACTAGTTTGAAATTGACACTGTCGGGGGCGGCGCGGAGAATCCCAGAAAGGGACCGTTGCACCTGCGGCGAGTCCTCTCGGCTTCGGACAGGGAGGTAGGGATGAGCAGCAAAGCGGCACCGCAGCGTCGGAGTGCTGGCATGAGCAAGGAGGCCATCATGGTCTCGCTTGCCGACCACCTGATCTACTCCAACAGCAAATATCCCATCAATGCGACCACGCGCGACTGGTTCGAGACGGTGGCCTACAGTGTGCGCGACCGTCTGGTCGAACGCTGGATGGAAACCATGCAGCGCTATTACGAACAAGACCCCAAGCGTATCTATTATCTGTCGCTGGAATTCCTGATGGGACGCACGCTGAGCAATGCCATGCTCAACCTGGGTATGGACGAGCCGGGCAGGGCGGCATTGTATGAACTGGGGCAGGATTTCGAGGCTGTGGCAGGAATGGAGTCGGATGCCGCTTTGGGCAACGGCGGCCTCGGACGGCTGGCGGCCTGTTTCCTTGATTCGATGGCGACGCTCAATCTGCCCTGTTACGGCTACGGCATCCGTTACGAATACGGCATGTTCCGCCAGAGCATAGAGAACGGCATCCAGATGGAGCACCCCGACAACTGGCTGCGTTACGGCAACCCGTGGGAGTTCCCGCGACCCGAGCTGTTGTATCCGGTGAAGTTCTACGGCCATGTGGTGGAGTACAAGCACGAGGACGGTATCGTGCGCCATCACTGGGTCGATACCGACGATGTGATGGCGATGGCCTACGACACGCCGGTTCCCGGCTACGGCGGCCTGACGGTGAACAACATGCGCCTGTGGGCGGCGAAGTCATCGCGCGATTTCGAGCTGCGCTATTTCAACCAGGGCGATTACATCCAGGCGGTGGCCGACAAGAACGAGTCGGAGAACCTCTCCAAGGTGCTCTATCCGAACGACACAACCGAGATGGGGCGCGAGTTGCGCCTGAAACAGCAGTATTTCTTCGTCAGCGCCTCGCTGCAGGACATGCTGTTCCGTTACAAGAAGAACCACGAGAGCTGGCTGCAACTGCCGGACAAGCTGGCGGTGCAACTGAACGACACCCATCCCTCCATCGCTGTCGCCGAGATGATGCGTTTGCTGGTGGATGTGCACCATCATACCTGGGACGAGGCATGGGGGCTGAGCACCCAGATATTCTCCTACACCAACCACACACTGATGCCGGAGGCGCTGGAGACCTGGCCGGTGGCGATGTTCGAGTCGCTGCTGCCGCGCCATCTGCAGATCATCTACGAGATCAACTACCGTTTTCTGCAGCAGGTGATGCACCAGTTCCCCGGCGACGGCGATCTGCTGCGTCGCCTGTCCATCGTCGACGAGAACAACGGACGCCGCCTGCGCATGTCGCATCTCGCCATCGTCGGCAGCCACACGGTGAACGGGGTGGCCGCGCTGCATACCGAGTTGATGAAGCGCACCATCTTTGCCGATTTCGAGCGCATCACGCCGGGCAAGTTCATCAACCTGACCAACGGGGTCACGCCGCGCCGCTGGTTGAACCAGGCCAACCCCGGTCTGGCGAGGCTGATTTCGGAAAGCATCGGCAAGGATTGGCTCACCGATCTGGGCCAGTTGCGGAAGCTGCGCGGCTTCGCCGAAGATGTGTCCTTCCAGAAGCAGTTCCACGCGATCAAGCAGGCGAACAAGGACCGGCTCGCCGACATGATCTCCAGGCAACTCGACATCCAGATCGATACTTCATCGCTGTTCGATATCCAGATCAAACGCATCCACGAATACAAACGGCAGTTGCTCAACGTGTTGCATGTCATCACGTTGTACAACCGCATGCGTTCCGGCAACCACCCCGAGCTCGTGCCGCGCACCGTCATCATCGCGGGCAAGGCCGCGCCGGGATATGCCATGGCCAAACTGATCATCCGGCTCATCAATGACATCGCCGACATCGTCAACAACGACCAGCAGGTCGGCGGCCGGCTGAAGCTGGTGTTCATACCCAACTACGATGTAACCAACGCCGAGCGCATTGTGCCGGCGGCCGATCTGTCCGAGCAGATATCCACCGCCGGTACCGAGGCTTCTGGCACCGGCAACATGAAGCTGGCGCTGAACGGCGCGCTGACCATCGGCACGCTCGACGGAGCGAACATCGAGATTCGTGACGAGGTGGGTGCGGAGAACTTCTTCCTGTTCGGGATGACGGCGGACGAGGTCGAGCAGACGCACCGCAAGGGTTACCGTCCCATGGATCATTACCGCAACGATCCCGAGCTGAAACAGGCGCTGGACATGCTGGCCTCCGGCTACTTCTGTCCGGACGAGGTGGGGCGCTATCAGGGCGTGGTCGATGCACTGCTCAAACAGGGTGACAGCTACATGCTGCTGGCCGACTATGCGTCCTACATCGCCTGCCAGGACCGGGTGGGCGAACTCTATCGCGACCGCCAGGAATGGACGAAGCGCGCCATCCTCAATGTCGCCGGGATGGGCAAGTTCTCTAGCGACCGCACCATACGCGAATATGCCGAGAAGGTCTGGCGCGTCGATCCGGTGGAGCCGCAGGCGGGCAATCCATGAGTACGGTCCTCGCGGGAGACATCGGCGGGACCAAGACGAGACTGGCGATCATCGAGGTCGCCGGTGCGCGGGTGCATATCGTGCGCGAGGCCGAGTACGCCAGCCGCAGTTTCGCCACTTTCGAGGCGATGCTGGCGGATTTCCTCGGGGACGTAGCAGCGCCGCAGCACGCGGCCTTAGGTATCGCCGGGCCGATCATCGGCGGAGCGGTGCGTACCACCAATCTGCCTTGGTTCATCGAAACCGAAGTCCTGCAGCAGCGTTTCGGTTTCAAGCGCTGTCTCCTGCTCAACGATCTGGAGGCGGTGGCGCACGGCCTTCCGGCGTTGGGCGAGGTGGATCTGCTGACCCTGCAAAAGGGAGTCCCGGATGCGCAGGGCAACGTGGCCGTGATCGCTGCCGGCACGGGGTTGGGTGAAGCCGGCTTGTTCTGGGACGGGCTGCAACATCATCCCTATGCCACGGAGGGCGGACACAGCAGCTTCAGCCCGCAGAGCGAGCTGGAGATAGAGTTGCTGCGCTATCTCCAGCGGCGCTATGCGCATGTCAGCTGGGAGCGCGTCGTATCCGGCATGGGCTTGCCTGATATGCACGATTTCCTGCGCCTGCACCGCAAGTCTGTCCTGCCGCCATGGCTGGTGGAGGAGATGCGTGCGGGCGATGCGGCGGCAGTCATCTCGCGGGCGGCAGCGGCGCAGAGCGATGACATCTGCGTCGAGACCCTGGCACTTTTCGTCCGGCTTTACGGTGCCGAGGCCGGCAATCTCGCCCTGAAGACCATGAGCCGCGGCGGTCTGTATGTGGGCGGTGGGATCGCGCCAAAGATATTGCCCTTGCTGCAGGGCGAAGGCTTCCTGCAAGCGTTCCTGAACAAGGGGCGCATGCGTCATGTGCTGGAGGCCATGCCGGTGCGGGTGATCCTCAATGACCGCGTGGCGCTGTACGGTCCGGCCTTGTGTGCGGGGCGGCAATAAGTCAAAAAGATAATTCCCCCTGTCATTTGCATTGTTACCCGGTGAACATTGTGGCACGATGCGGAAAATAATGAGGCTGGCGGACTGTTGGAGGAGACGGGACGCTCGGCGAGGATATAGGGAGTATCGATGGGGAGATTCCTCGATAACATAAGACAGCTGACTTTGGGCAGGCTGTTGATTTTGCTTTCACTCATGGCCGCAGTGCTCGCGGCGTCGCTTATTTACTATTTGTCCGAAACGATACGCGATCACGCCATCCACGAACTGGCCCGGGAAGACGCGCAGCAGACTTCCAAGATGGTGTTCCAGAGCCTGTATTCGGCCATGCGCAAGGGCTGGAACAAGCAGGAGATCAACGAGTCTATCGAGCGTCTCAATTCAACCTTCCCCGACCTGAAGATCAACGTCTATCGGGGAGAGGTCGTCGCCAAACAATTCGGTGTCATGAACGGCGAAACCCTGGTCGCACAGAGCGATGCCGAACTGTCGGCTGCGCTGAATCAGGGGGTGGATTCCATGACCTTCCCGAACGAAGAGTCCATCCGCTATCTCTATCCCGTTGTGGCCCAGCAGGAATGTCTGGCTTGTCATACCCAGTCGCATGTCGGCGCGGTGCATGGCGTGATCGACATCACCTATCCGATCCGCGACCTGAAGGTGTCCTTCAGCGTGGTGATCAACACTATCGTCGGCTACACCCTGCTGGTGATCGCGATCGTGTTCATCATCCTCTACCTCAAACTGCGATATCTGGTGGCGCTGCCCATCGCCAATCTGGTGGGGGTGATGCGCAGCGTGACGCTGGATATGGACATGAGCCGCCGCGTGACAGGGGCCACCTGGCTGGTCGAGATCAAGCATCTGGCCGAGTATTTCAACCATCTGTTGCAGACTGTGCAGGAATACAACGTCAAGCTGGAAGAGCTGTCGGTGCGCGACCCGCTGACCGGGTTGTACAACCGGCGCAAGTTCCACGAGTTTCTGCAATACGAGATCATCCGCGCCGAGCGGCACCAGCACGGTTTCTCGGTGATCATGATCGACCTGGATAACTTCAAGTACATCAACGACACCTTCGGTCATCCCATCGGCGACATGGTGCTCAAGGAACTGACCGCGATGCTGGGCGAGGGGCTGCGCAAGGGCGATGTGCTGGCGCGACTGGGCGGCGACGAGTTCGCCATCATCCTGCCGGAGACGCCTGCCGCCAACGGCCTGCAGGTGGCAAACAAGCTGCATCAGGCATTGGCCGGCCGCGAGTTCGAGCTGCCGGTCGGCAAGATCCGCACCACTGCCAGTTTCAGTATGGTGAGCTATCCCGAGGACGGCAGGACCGAAGAGTCGCTCTATTCGGCGATGGATGTGGTTCTGTACAAGGCGAAGATGCTGGGCAAGAACCAGGTGATGACTGCGGACACCGAAGCGGATCGCAGCATGATGACCATCTTCAAGCAGGGTGACTTTTTGCGCAACGCCCTGCGCGAGGATCGCATCGAAGCCTTTCTGCAACCCATCATCGAATTGAAGACCGGCAAGGTCGCCGCCTACGAGGTGCTGGTGCGCATACGCGATGGCGAGACCATCATTCCGGCGGGGGAATTCATCGAAGTCGCCGAGGAGCTCGGCATGGCGCAGGAACTCGACCGCGAGGTGTTCCGCAAAGGTCTGGCGCACTATGCTGCAATCTCGAGGAAGCATCCGCAGGCCAAGTTGTTCTTCAATCTGTTCCCGCGCAGTTTCAACGATATCGAGTGGGTGCGCGGCATCCCCGCGCTGGTGCGCGCCGCCGGTGTGCCCTGCGAGAGTATCGTGCTGGAGATCACCGAGCGTGAGGCCTTGCCCAATCTGACCCAGGTGCGTGCCGTGATCGAGGAACTACGCGAAAGCCGGATCGCCGTCGCGCTGGACGATTTCGGCAGCGGGTTCTCGTCTTTCCTCTATCTCAAATATCTGTCCATCGACTACGTCAAGATCGAAGGCAGTTTTGTGCGCCAGATCGTCGCCGACCAGCGCGACCGCATCATGGTCGCCCATATCAACAGCATGGCGCATGAATTCGGTCTGAAGACGGTGGCCGAATTCGTCGAGGACGAGATGACTGCGAAGATGCTGGCCGAGATGGGGGTGGATTACGCGCAGGGATACTACTTCGGACGTCCCGCGCGGCCGGAATGATGCACAGCGCGTGTGCGCTGTGCGACATCCGGGTGCATCGATTGCCGCTTCCGCCCCATCCATCGCGGCATAATCCCTTCAGAATCAACATCAAATCACTTTGGCATGAGGCTTGCTGATAAGCAGGTGAAGGCGATCTCGGGCCTCCCCGCCCGCCGCTTTCATGTTTCTCCTCCTGTTATGGGCATCCGCGAGGATGCCCGTTTTTTTTCGGGCTTGTGCGGCAGGCTATAATGCCCGCCGTCATTGAACGCGTTACCCAGATGAGACACTACTCGCACACCCCCTCCGCCGCGACCCGTACCGATTGGAAAGTCATACGCAGTCTGGTTCCCTATCTGCTGGAATTCAAATGGCGTGTCGCCGTGGTGATTCTGCTGCTGGTGCTGGCGAAAGTGGCCAATGTGGTTGTGCCGCTGGCGCTCAAGGAGATCGTCGACGCGATGAGCAAACCGCAGGCGATGCTGGTGCTTCCGGTGTTCCTCATTCTTGGCTATGGTCTGCTGCGACTGTTCAGTACGCTGTTCGGCGAATTGCGCGATGCATTGTTCGCCAAGGTCACCCAGCGCGCCATCCGCCGCATCGCGTTGCAGGTGTTCGAGCATCTGCACAACCTGAGCCTGCGCTTCCACCTGGAGCGGCAGACCGGCGGCGTGTCGCGTGATATCGAGCGCGGTACACGCGGCATCAGCTTCCTGCTGACCTTCCTGTTGTTCAACATTCTGCCGACGCTGTTGGAGATCGGGCTGGTGGCGGTGATCCTGTTCGTCAAATACGACCCCTGGTTCGCCATCATCACTTTTGCCACGCTGGTGCTCTACATCGCCTTCACGCTGGCGGTCACCGAATGGCGCATGGTGTTCCGCCGCACCATGAACGACATGGATTCCAAGGCCAACACCCGCGCTATCGACAGTCTGATCAACTACGAGACGGTGAAATATTTCGGCAACGAGCGCTATGAAGTGGCGCGTTACGACGAGCAGATGCAGGGCTGGGAAGTCTCTGCCGTGCGCAACCAGACCTCGCTGGCGACACTCAATGCCGGACAGAGCATCATCATCGCCATTGGCGTGACGCTGTTGATGCTGCTGGCTGCGGACAAAGTGGTGAAGGGCGAGATGACCGTGGGTGATCTGGTGCTGGTCAACGTGTTCATGATCCAGTTGTACATGCCGTTGCACTTCCTTGGCTTCGTCTACCGCGAGATCAAGAACGCGCTGGCCGATATGGAAAAGATGTTCCGCCTGCTGGACGAGAACCGTGAGATCGCGGATACCAAGGATGCGCCGCAGCTGCGGCTGCAGAATGCCGCTGTGCGCTTCGATCATGTCGGCTTTCATTACGATCCGGCACGCGAGATATTGCACGATGTGAGCTTCGATATCCCGAGCGGGCATACCGTGGCGGTGGTGGGGGCGAGCGGGGCGGGAAAATCCACGCTGTCCAGATTGCTGTTCCGTTTCTACGATGTGAATGAGGGTGCGATCTCCGTCGACGGTCAGGATATCCGTTCCGTGACCCAGGCCAGTTTGCGTGCCGCCATCGGCATCGTGCCGCAGGACACCGTGCTGTTCAACGACACCATCTATTACAACATCGCCTATGGTCGACCTGATGCTACGCGCGAGGACGTGGTGGCTGCGGCGCAATCGGCGCATATCCACACTTTCATCGAGTCATTACCACAGGGCTACGAATCCATGGTGGGCGAGCGCGGACTGAAACTGTCCGGCGGCGAAAAGCAGCGTGTCGCCATCGCGCGCGCGATCCTGAAGAACCCGGCCATCCTGATCTTCGACGAGGCGACCTCCGCGCTGGACTCCAAGTCGGAAAAAGCCATCCAGGACGAGTTGCGCAGCATCGCCCAGAACCGTACCACGCTGGTGATCGCCCACCGTCTGTCGACTGTCGTTGACGCTCATCAGATTCTGGTGATGGATAAAGGGCGCATCATCGAGCGCGGGTCACACCGTAACTTGTTGGAAAAGCAGGGTATTTACTCGCAGATGTGGGCTTTGCAGCAGCAGGAGGAGCAATAGCCAATTTGCTACACGCGTTGAATCTATTTCTGTTTTTAGGGTATTCTGCGGTCCGTGTCAGGGATAAGAAGGTAAACATGTTCAAAAAAATCATCATGCTGGCTTTGTTCGTTCATGTGCTGCCCGCACATGCAGCGGAAATTGAAGGCGCGAACACGGTAGTTCGCGACGACCAGTTGAGCAGCGCTGTGTTCAAACAGGCGGCTGCACCGAGGCTGCAGTCCGCCTTCGCCATGATCTATGACGAACAGGATCAGCGTCCGCTGTATTCCAAGAATGCGGATGCCGTAGTGCCTATCGCTTCCATTACCAAGCTGATGACGGCGATGGTCATTCTGGATGCGAATCTGCCGATGGACGAACCGATCAGTATCGAATCCGAAGACCGCGACCGCCTGAAGGGTTCGCGCTCGCGCATGCGCAACGGCATGACGCTGACGCGCGGTGAATTGCTGAAACTGGCGTTGATGGCTTCCGAGAATCAGGCGGCCGCGGCACTGGCACGCACTTACCCCGGCGGCACCCAGGTTGCGCTGGCGATGATGAATGCCAAGGCGCGCGAGCTGGGCCTGAGTTCCACGCGTTTCTACGATCCCACCGGACTGCATAGCGATAACGTCTCCACTGCACGCGAGCTGGTGAAAATCGTGATGGCGGCGCAAAGTTACGACTTGATCCATCAGTACAGCACATCGCATTCCCATACCGTGAATGTGGAAGGACGCCGGTCATTGCGCTTCAGCAACACCAATCCGCTGGTGCGCAGCGCCACTTGGGATATCGGCCTGAGCAAGACGGGCTATATCAGCGAAGCGGGCCGCTGCCTGGTGATGCAGGCGAGGATATTGAATCGTCCGGTGGTCATCGTGTTGCTGGACTCCTGGGGCAAGCGTACCCGGGTCGGCGATGCCAACCGCGTCAAACAGTGGATGGAGAACGCGGTAGCGCGTTCGTTACGACAGGCCAGTCACCGTATCAATTGACCGTCTGAGCAGGCAAGACAAAAGGGGGCGCAAGCCCCCTTTTTCATTTGCGCGGCCAACGTATCGCAATGACGACCACTGCGACCAGCACCAGCAGAATGATCAATTCCACGAACATGAACATGTGAATCCCCGAAACGATCTGCGCTGAAGCGCAGGTGATTTTGGGATGCTAGCACGGGGCATACAATATCTTGATCTTCATCCTGGGGTTGCGGCCCTTTTAACATTTCTATAATATTGGAAATGTAGAATAAAGTGCGGGGTGAAGATGAAGATCGAAACGGCTGTAGTGGCACTTGCGGCATTGGCACAGGAAACGCGCCTGTCGATCTTTCGCTTGCTGGTTCAGGCTGGCAAGGAAGGCGTTGCGGCAGGGGGGCTGGGGGAAGAGTTGGGCATCCCGCCCGCCACGCTGTCGTTTCATCTCAAGGCTCTGTCGCACGCGGGACTGGTCAAATCGCGCACGGAGGGACGCTTCGTGATCTACAGCGCCAACTATGCGGAGATGGATAAGCTGATCGCCTATCTCACCGAGCATTGTTGTGCGGGCGATGCGGGGCAGTGTGCGCCGGTCAGGAAATGTTGATAACGAAAATTGGAGAACGATATGAGTGAAAAGCAATACAACGTGCTGGTGCTCTGCACCGGCAACTCTGCCCGCAGCATCCTGGGCGAAGTGCTGTTCAACACCTTGGGAAAGTCGAAATTCAAGGCATATAGCGCCGGCAGCCATCCGGCCGGCAAGGTGAATCCGGGAGCGCTGGAATGGTTGCAGGCCAACGGCCACAACACCGACGGGCTGCGCAGCAAGAGTTGGGACGAGTTCGCCGCGCCCGGTGCGCCGAAGTTCGATTTCGTGTTCACCGTATGCGACAACGCTGCCGGAGAGGTATGCCCGGTGTGGTACGGTTCTCCGATGACCGCGCACTGGGGTATCCCCGATCCTGCTCATGTCGAGGGTGACGAGGCACGACGCGCAGCTTTCAAGCATGCGGCCGAACAGCTTGCCCGGCGCATCCAGTTGTTCATGAGCCTGCCTATCGAGAAACTGGACAAGTTGGCCCTGAAAGAGAAGCTTGCCGAGATCGGAAAAACCCGGGATTGAGGAGATCAAGATGAAGACACTGCAAGTGTTCGATCCGGCCTTGTGCTGCAGCACCGGTGTGTGTGGCACCGAGGTCGACCAGGCGCTGGTCGATTTCAGTGCTGATGTGGATTGGCTGAAACATGTCGGCGGGAAGATCGAGCGCTTCAACCTCGCGCAACAACCCATGACGTTTGCTGAAAATACGGTGGTGAAAGCCTTTCTGGAACGCTCCGGGGCGGAGGGGCTGCCCTTGGTGTTGCTGGATGGGGAAATCGCCATGGCTGGACGCTATCCAACGCGCAAGGAGTTGGCACGATTTGCAGGCATATCCAGTGAAGTGAGCGAGACTGCGGTTCCGGTTCCGGAAACAAAGACGGGCGGATGCGGCTGTTCGGACAGCAAGTGCTGTTGAATGATCATGAAGTTTCTTGAACAAGCTCCGCGCTTCCTGTTTTTCACCGGCAAGGGCGGGGTGGGCAAAACCTCGATCGCTTGTGCCTCCGCAATCCAATTGGCGGAGGCTGGGAAGCGCGTTTTGCTGGTCAGCACCGACCCCGCTTCCAACGTCGGGCAGGTATTCGGCATCTCAATCGGCAATCGCATCACCGCTATCCCAGCGGTGCCGCGACTGGCTGCACTCGAGATCGATCCGCAGGCGGCAGCGCAGGTCTATCGCGACCGCATCGTCGGTCCGGTGCGCGGGGTGCTGCCCGATGCGGTGGTCAAAGGTATCGAGGAGCAACTCTCCGGTGCATGTACCACCGAGATCGCCGCTTTCGATGAGTTCACCGCGCTGCTGATCGATTCAACACTGACAAGGGAATACGAGCACATCATCTTCGACACTGCGCCGACCGGGCACACGATCCGGCTGCTGCAACTGCCGGGCGCATGGAGCGGTTTCCTGGAAGAAGGCAAGGGCGATGCCTCGTGCCTCGGTCCCCTAGCCGGTCTGGAGAAGCAGCGGGAACAATATAAGGCAGCGGTCGATGCACTGGCCGATGGCAGTCGTACACGGTTGATTCTGGTCGCCCGTGCGCAACAGGGCACCTTGCGCGAAGTCGCGCGCACCCATGAAGAACTCGCGGCCATTGGCTTGCAACAGCAATACCTGGTCATCAACGGTGTTCTTCCAAAGATAGAAGCGGAAAATGACCCGCTGGCGGCAGCCATACACGAGCGTGAACTCGCCGCACTGAACGCGATCCCCGATGTATTGAAGGAGCTGCCCCTGGACAAGGTCGAGCTCAAGCCCTTTAACCTCGTCGGTCTGGATGCTCTGCAGCAGTTGCTGACAGAGTCGGCGCCGCTTGCGCTGGACTCGGCCGATGAACCCCTGTTATTTGACGAGCCTCACCTGTCTGAGCTGGTCGATGGCATCGCTGCAGAAGGTCATGGCCTAGTGATGCTGATGGGCAAGGGCGGCGTCGGCAAAACCACCTTGGCGGCAGCCATCGCTGTGGAACTGGCTCACCGAGGCTTGCCGACTCATCTCACGACATCCGATCCCGCTGCGCATCTGACCGAAACACTGATCGGTTCCCTTGAGAATCTGACCGTAAGTCGCATCGACCCGCATGAGGAAACCGAGCGCTATCGTCAGCATGTGCTGGAGAGCAAGGGCGCGAAACTTGATGCCCAAGGCCGTGCGTTGCTGGAAGAAGACCTGCGCTCACCCTGTACCGAAGAGATCGCCGTATTTCAGGCGTTTTCCCGCATCATCCGCGAGGCAGGCAAGAAATTCGTTGTCATGGATACCGCCCCCACCGGCCACACATTGTTGCTGCTCGATGCGACCGGAGCCTACCATCGCGAGGTGACGCGCCAGATGGGCGACAAGGGGATGCACTACACCACCCCGATGATGCAATTGCAGGATAGCAAACAGACCAAGGTGCTGATCGCGACACTGGCAGAAACCACGCCGGTACTGGAAGCAGCGAACCTGCAAGCCGATCTGCGTCGTGCGGGTATTGAACCGTGGGCTTGGATCATCAATACCAGTGTGGCAGCGGCATCTGCCAGATCACCGCTGCTGCGGCAAAGAGCCGCGAACGAGTTGCGCGAGATCAATGCGGTCGCCAGCCAGCATGCACAGCGCTATGCGGTTGCTCCTTTACTCCGGAATGAGCCGGTTGGCGTAGCGCGTTTGCTTGAACTGGCTGCCGGATAAATCGCCGCCACCGACAGGAATTGAACACATCTAAGGATATGACATGAGTGTATTTGAACGTTACCTGACCCTGTGGGTCTTCCTCTGCATCATCATTGGCGTGGTGCTGGGGCAAATGATCCCGGCACCGTTCCACTGGCTGGGCACGCTGGAAGTGGCCAAGGTCAACATCCCTGTTGGCTTGCTGATCTGGGTGATGATCATCCCGATGCTGCTGCGCATCGACTTTAGGACTGTGCGCGAAGTGGGGAAACACTGGCGCGGCATCGGCGTCACGCTGTTCATCAACTGGGCGATCAAACCGTTCTCGATGGCGCTGCTGGCCTGGATCTTCATCCGCCACCTGTTTGCGCCGTACCTGCCCGCCGACCAACTCGACAGCTACGTCGCCGGTCTCATCCTGCTCGCCGCCGCACCGTGTACCGCGATGGTTTTCGTGTGGAGCCGTCTGGTGAACGGCGAGCCGCTGTTCACGCTGAGTCAGGTCGCGCTCAACGATACCATCATGGTATTCGCTTTCGCGCCGCTGGTTGCGCTGCTGCTTGGCCTGTCGGCTATCGTCGTGCCGTGGGACACACTGCTGGTGTCGGTGGTGCTCTATATTGTGCTGCCAGTGCTGCTGGCACAAGTGTGGCGCAGGATGCTGCTGAAACGCGGCGAGGAAGCGTTGCAACGCACATTGCATGCGCTGGGGCCAATCTCCATCTCCGCGCTGTTGCTGACACTGGTGCTGCTGTTCGCCTTTCAGGGCAAAGCCATCGTCGAGCAGCCGCTCATCATCCTGATGCTGGCGGTGCCCATCACCATCCAGGTGTATTTCAATTCGGGCGTGGCTTATTGGCTCAACCGCCGCTTCGGTGAGGCGCATTGCGTGGCCGGGCCTTCGGCATTGATCGGTGCGTCCAATTTCTTCGAGCTGGCTGTAGCCGCTGCCATCAGTCTGTTCGGCTTCGAGTCGGGCGCGGCACTGGCCACCGTGGTGGGCGTGCTGATCGAGGTGCCGGTGATGTTGAGCGTGGTGTATCTGGTGAAACGCAGCCAGGGCTGGTACGAAAAGGCCTAGGCCGATGCGACTGGTTCTGTACGGGAAGGAATCCTGTCATCTGTGCGATGAGGCGGAAGTTGTCTTGCGTGAGCTTGGCATCGTTGCCGAATATATCGACATAACGTCGGATGCCGGATTGCTGGAGAACTACGGTATCCGGATACCGGTGTTGAAACGGCTGGATAGCAGAGCAGAGTTGGGGTGGCCGTTCGATGCCGAGAGGGTTGCGCGGTTCCTGACGGAAAAGTGATGCCGCGACTTGGTCTTACTGTGTTTCACAGCAAGACCAAGTTGTCCCTGTGAATGAGTTCCGGTTCGTCTACGTAACCGAGGATATTCTCGATCTCGCCGCTGGCCTTGCCCGCGATTCGGCGCGCTTCATCCGCGTTGTAGTTCACCAGTCCGCGCGCAATGTCGCGACCTTCGGTATCGAGAACGGCGACGACGGCACCGCGCTGGAATTCTCCGCTGACCTGCGTGACGCCGATCGACAGCAGGCTTTTGCCTTCATTGCGCAGTACGCGCACCGCACCCGCATCCAGAGAAACCTTGCCACTCACTTGCAGGTGGTCGGCCAGCCATTGTTTGCGAGCATCCAGTGACAGCGCGCTGGCGGTGAGCAGGGTGCCGATGGATTCGCCCTGCAGCAGGCGCGGCAGCACGTCGCGTTCGTGGCCGGAGGCGATGACGGTGTGTGCACCGCTGCGGGCGGCGCGCTTGGCGGCCAGCACTTTGGTGATCATACCGCCGCGGCCGATGTGGCTACCGGCACCTCCTGCCATCAATTCCAGTTTTTCATCGCCAGCCTGAGCTTCGCTGATGAGTGAGGCACTCGCATCCTTGCGTGGGTCGGCAGTGTAGAGGCCGTCCTGATCGGTGAGGATGACGAAGGCATCGGCCTCGATCAGATTGGCGACCAGCGCGCCCAGCGTGTCGTTGTCGCCGAATTTGATCTCGTCGGTGACCACGGTGTCGTTCTCGTTGATGATGGGGATCACGCCCAGGCTGAGCAGGGTGCGCAGGGTGGAGCGCGCATTGAGATAGCGTTCGCGGTCGGCAAGGTCGGCATGGGTGAGCAACACTTGCGCGGCATGCAGCTGATGCTGGCGGAAGCAACTCTCGTAGGCCTGCACCAGACCCATCTGGCCGACAGCGGCCGCCGCCTGCAGCTCGTGTACGGCGCTGGGACGCTGTTTCCAGCCTAGACGCTGCATGCCCTCGGCGATGGCGCCGGAAGATACCAGCACCACCTCGCAGCCTTGCGTGCGCAGGGTTGCGATCTGTCCGGCCCAATTGCCCAATGCGGACATATCCAGACCGGTGCCCTGGTTGGTGACGAGGCTGCTGCCGACTTTGACGACGATGCGCCTGGATTGGGTCAATACGGTCTTCATGCCAACGGGTCGTGGATATCGATTTCGGATTCCTGCGCGCTTTCGGTGACGGCGTCCTGTTCCTGCTCGGCTATCTGGTTGATGTGCTCCATGATAGCGTATGTCAATTCCTTGCAGCCCTCGCCGTTGATGGCGGAGATGGTGAAATAACGCGTGTCGCCGCCGAACGCCTTGAGGAAGGCGGCGACTTTTTCGGTGCGGTCTTCTTCCGGCAGCAGGTCGAGCTTGTTCAGTACCAGCCAGCGCGGCTTGTTGAACAGGGCCTCGTCGTACTTCTTCAGCTCGTTCAGGATGGCATGCGCCTCATGCACAGGATCGACACCCTCGTACATCGGTGCAAGGTCCACCAGATGCAGCAGCAAGCGGGTGCGTGCAAGATGGCGCAGGAACTGGTGGCCCAGTCCGGCACCTTCCGCCGCGCCCTCGATCAGGCCGGGGATGTCGGCGATGACGAAGCTCTTCTCTTCCGAGACGCGCACCACACCCAGGTTGGGGTGCAGTGTGGTGAAAGGATAGTCTGCCACCTTCGGACGCGCGGCGGATACGGAACGGATGAAGGTGGATTTCCCCGCGTTCGGCATGCCGAGCAGGCCGACATCGGCCAGCACCTTCAATTCCAGTTGCAGCTCGCGGCGTTCGCCTTCTTCGCCCGGCGTGCACTGGCGCGGCGTGCGGTTGGTGCTGGATTTGAAGTGCAGGTTGCCGAGGCCGCCTGCGCCGCCCTTGGCGAGCATGATCCGTTCGCCGTCATGGGTGAGGTCAGCAATGATCTGGCCGCTGTTGATGTCGGTGATGACGGTGCCGACCGGCATGCGCAGGATGACGTCGTCCGCGCCCTTGCCGTAACAGTCCGCGCCGCGGCCTGATTCGCCGTTTTTGGCGCGGTGCATGCGCGCGAAACGGTAATCCACCAGCGTGTTGATGTTGCGGTCGGCGATGGCGATCACACTGCCGCCGCGTCCGCCGTCGCCGCCATCCGGGCCGCCCTTTTCGATGTACTTCTCATGACGAAAGCTGGCCGCGCCGTTGCCGCCGTTGCCGGCGATGATCTCAATCTTTGATTCGTCGATGAATTTCATAATGTTGCCGGTGTTCCAAAAATAAAAAAGCCCTACCTTGCGATAGGGCTCATTTTAACCGCTTGCGCGATTAAGCTGCGACGATGCTGACCGTCTTGCGCTGCATTGCGCCCTTGACCGCAAACACCACCTTGCCGGTGATCTTTGCGAACAAAGTGTGATCCTTGCCCATGCCGACGTTGTCGCCTGCGTGAACTTGTGTGCCGCGCTGACGGATGATGATGCTGCCCGCGCTGATCAGTTCGCCGCCGTAGCTCTTAACACCCAGTCGTTTCGAGTGTGAGTCGCGGCCGTTACTGGTACTGCCCCCGCCTTTTTTCGATGCCATGTTCTAGCTCCTTCGGAATTAAGCCGAGATGCCGTCGATGCGGATCTCAGTAAAGTTTTGACGATGTCCCTGGTGTTTCTGGTAGTGCTTACGACGACGCATCTTGAAGATGGTCACTTTGTCGTGGCGACCGTTGGCGATGATGGTCGCCTTGACGGTAGCACCGCTCAGCAGAGGCTGCCCAACGGAGACCTTGTCGCCATTGCCAACCATCAGCACTTTGTCCAATACGATCGCGCCGCCGACGTCGCCGTCAATGGATTCGATCTTCAGAGTTTCACCTTCGACAACGCGATATTGCTTGCCACCGGTTTTGATTACTGCGTACATAACGACCTCGCTGGATGCGGTTTTTCAGAGCCGCGCATTATACATAAACATACCCAACCGTCAAAACCCTTTTTTCAGGGTTTAACGCTTCATCGAGTCGAAAAACTCGGCGTTGTTCTTGGTTGCCTTGACCTTGTCCAGCAGGAATTCCATCGCGTCCAGCTCGTCCATCGGGTAGAGCAACTTGCGCAGGAGCCAGATGCGCTGCAGCAGGTCCTGTTTGATCAGCAGTTCTTCCTTGCGGGTACCGGAACGGTTCACGTTGATGGCTGGGTAGATGCGCTTTTCGGCCATACGGCGATCCAGGTGGATCTCCATGTTGCCGGTACCCTTGAATTCTTCGTAGATCACGTCGTCCATGCGGCTACCGGTATCCACCAGCGCCGTGGCGATGATGGTCAGCGAACCGCCTTCCTCGATGTTGCGTGCCGCGCCGAAGAAGCGCTTGGGGCGCTGCAGGGCGTTGGCGTCCACACCGCCGGTCAAAACCTTGCCGGAAGAGGGGATAACCGTGTTATAGGCGCGCGCCAGACGGGTGATGGAGTCCAGCAGGATGACCACATCCTTCTTGTGCTCGACCAGGCGTTTAGCCTTTTCAAGAACCATTTCAGCGACTTGCACGTGGCGTGTGGCCGGCTCGTCGAAGGTGGAAGCGACCACTTCGCCGCGCACGGTACGGCTCATTTCGGTCACTTCCTCGGGGCGTTCGTCGATCAGCAACACGATCAAAGTGGCATCCGGATTGTTGGCCGAGATCGAGTGCGCGATATGTTGCAGCATGACCGTCTTGCCGGATTTTGGCGAAGCGACCAGCAGGCCGCGCTGTCCCTTGCCGATGGGCGCAACGATGTCGATGACGCGGCCGGTGATGTTCTCTTCGGCGCGGATGTCGCGTTCCAGCGTCATGTGAACGGTCGGGAACAGCGGCGTCAGGTTCTCGAACAGGATCTTGTTCTTGGCATTCTCGGGCGATTCGCCGTTGACCTTGTCCACCTTGACCAGGGCCACATAGCGCTCGCCTTCTTTCGGCGTGCGGATCTCGCCTTCGATCGAATCGCCGGTGTGCAGGTTGAAACGGCGCACCTGGCTGGGGCTCACATAGATATCGTCCGGGCCGGCCAGGTAGGAGGTGTCCGGCGATCTCAGGAAGCCGAAACCGTCGGGCAGCACTTCCAGCGTGCCTTCACCGAAGATGCTTTCGCCTTTCTTCGCCTGATTCTTCAGCAGCGCGAAGATCAGATCCTGCTTGCGCATGCGGTTGGCATTGTCGATCTGGTTGGTGGTGGCCATTTCCACCAATTCGGTGATGTGTTTGGTCTTGAGGTCAGATAGATGCATATGTGGATGTTGCGCGGTTGCGCCAGGTTGAGGTGAGTTACGGGGGAAGTGGGACTGGGTTTCTTGGGGGTTTGCGGGATATCCCGCGCCGGATTGCCGTGTGTGTCTTTATTTAGTTTGTGTGGTGCGTTTCAGAACGAAACAGGGCAGTTGCGGGCGGGAGATTAAAGGGTTCAGATATGGCTGTCAATGAAAGCGGTGAGTTGCGACTTGGACAATGCGCCCACCTTGGTTGCCTCGATGTTGCCGTTCTTGAACAGCATCAGTGTCGGGATGCCGCGCACGCCGTATTTTTGCGGGGTCTGCTGGTTCTCGTCCACGTTCAGTTTGGCGACGTTCAGACGTCCTGCGTATTCCTTGGAGACTTCGTCCAGGATCGGGGCGATCATGCGGCAGGGACCGCACCACTCAGCCCAATAGTCGACCAGCACGGGCAGCGGCGATTGCAGTACCTCGGCGGTGAAAGTGGCATCGGTGACATAACGGATATGTTCGCTCATGTTGGATTCTCGCTTAATGATTTAAGTATTGTGTTTTATAGAAACGGTCTGAGCCGCTTGGAAGTACAACAGGACTGGGCGGCATCCTAACCAAAAAATTCGGGGTTGGGAAGGGTTTCAATTGTCGAGTCATAACCCATTGATATGGCAAGAGGTGTGGATTCACATGCGCCACAGATAAAGCTGCGAATGATGCAAATCTTCGACTGAGATGGTTTCCTGCGGCGGCAGATCCGGCACCGCGAAGGTGTTGCTGATGAACAGACTACCGGGGCGCATCTCCTGTCTGGCCTTGTTCCACAGCGCCTCCATCGGCACTGGCGACAGATAGGCGAACACCACGTCGTACCGCGACAGATCGCTATCCCACAAACTGCCCCAATGCACCGAGCAGTTGCCAAAGCCGCCGAATTTGATGCGCAACCAGCTCCACAGGAACGGCAGCGGTGCCGCTTCCACGCCGTGGAAGTGACCGTGTGGATGCGTCTGCGCGAGATGCGTCAACACGCCGCCGATGCCGGAACCGAGATCGACCAGAGTGAACGGTTGCGCGGCAGGCAGGCGGGCTTCCAGCGCCTGCCAGACCTTGTTGCTGGACAGATAGAGAGGCACCTGCGTGCGGAAAGTACTCCAGTAGACCACCAGCATGAGCAGAAAGGCTGCGAGGAAAAATCCGGGCGGGATGTGCAGCGCCAGCATCAGCACCAGTGCGGGGGCGAAAAGGAACTGGATGAACAGCCACCAGCGCGCCAAACCGGCGAGACGGCTGAGCGCGGCGGCCATGCCACCGCAGAGCAGGGCGAACAGCAAGGGCGAGGGTTGCAAGCCGAGCAGGCGTATGCCGAGGGCGGTGAACACAAAAGCCGCGGTCTGCAACAGCAGCGCGATGACGGACGGGGGCAGCCGCTCGAACAGCGATCTCACGCGCGCACCAGTCCGTATTCGACCTCGTCGCGTTTGGCTTTGCCCGCCAGGCGCTCCACCAGTAACAACGCAAAATCCATGGCCGTGCCGGGGCCGCGCGAGGTGATGATCTTGCCGTCTTCGACCACGGCCTGCGACTGGTGCAGTACCTTGGGGAAGGCATCCAGCGCACCCGGAAAGCAGGTGGCATGTTTGCCGTCGAGCAATCCCGCCGTCGCCAGTATCGAAGGCGCGGCACAGATGGCGCAGACATAACGGTCATTCGCTGCCATGCGCTGGACCAGATGGATGATGCGGGGATCGGCCTTGAGATTGTTGGTGCCGGGTTGTCCGCCCGGTAGTACCACCATGTCGAAATCGTGCTTGAGCGCTTCTTCCAGACCGGTGTCGTTGACCAGTACGGTGCCGCGGCTGCCGCGTATCGGATGTCCGTCCAGGCTGGCGCTCACCGCTTCGATACCGGCGCGGCGCAGGATGTTGAGGACGGTCACGGCTTCGAGTTCCTCGCTGCCGTTGGCCAGCGGAACAAGTACGGATTTCATTCTAGAAGCTCCCGGCGATGCGTACGCCGATTAGACCCCCGCCAACGTCAGGAAGCAAGACCAGTTTGCCGGAACGCAGGTCGGCATTGCGGGCGACCACGGTCTTGCCGACCAGCGTGCCGATCATGGCTCCCGCCAGAATATCCGATGCGAAGTGCGCATGATGATAGCTGCGGGCAAGGCCGACCAGTCCGGCGATGGAGTACGAGGTGTAACTCACCCAGTCCTCGTCGTAGTGGTTGGCGACGACCGCGGCCAGCGCGAACGCTTCGGTGGTGTGGCCGGAGGGGAACGAGGAATTGCCGTCGCTGAACGATTTGAAGTGATAGATGCCCTGATCGTCGCGCGGACGGCTGCGTCCGCTGACCAGTTTGAGGGCGGGCGTGACGATGCCGCTGGCGATAAGGCTGGCGGCGAGGCCGTCCTGCGCCACCTGCACGGCCCTCTCATCATCAGTCAGTGTGCCTGCCACATAGAAGCCGCCGACCACGCCCGCTGCATATTGCAAGCCGAAGCGTTCCACCTGCGTCATGAAGGCGTTGTCGCCGCTGTGGCGGCGCATCTCGTCGCGTAACGGCCGGTCGATGACCAGCGCGGTGCCGACCACAGCCAGCGAGGACCAACCGGCCTGACGCCATTCCGCCTCTTCCCAGCGGGCAGGGGCGGAGACGACGTGTTTAACGTCGTCGAGCAGTATCTCGGGATAGGAACGTTCGGCAGCGCCAGCCTTGTGCGTGCAGCACAGGGCCAGCAGTGAAGTGAAGAAAAGCCGTGATGCGAACTTCAATCGCGGAAGTTCTGGTATTGCAGGGGGAAGTCGGTGATCGTCTTTTTGACGAAAGCGATGGCGTCCTGCAAGTCGTCGCGGTTCTTGCCGGTGACGCGCACGGTGTCGCCCTGAATGCTGGCTTGCACCTTCATCTTGCTGTCCTTGATGTGCTTGACGATCTTCTTCGCCAACTCGATCTCCACGCCCACCTTGATGGTGCAATTGCGCTTGACCTTGTTGCCGCTGACCTTCTCGATCTTGTCGCTGATCTCCAGGCACTTGATGTCCACACCGCGCTTGGCCAGTTTGCCGTTGAGGATCTCCTGCACCTGGTTCATCTGGAATTCGTTGTCGGAATGCACGGTGAGCACCATCTCGGCCTGCTCGACGCGGGCATCCGAACCCTTGAAGTCGAAGCGCGTGCTGACTTCCTTGTTGGTCTGTTCGACCGCATTCTTGACTTCGGTCTTTTCTACTTCGGAAACGATATCGAATGAGGGCATGGTTATTCCTTGATAGTTAACTTAACCAAAACTGCAAACGTAATCGACAGCATCTGCGCCGGTGTGGATGTCGAAGCTGCTGTTCTCCGCCACCTTGAAGCTGCTGCCCGCGGCGTAGGTATTGAACGCCGCTTCACCGGCGATCTTCACCGAGCAGGAGCCCGCAGTGATCTCCATCAGTTCCGGGGCGCCGACGTTGAAAGTCAGTTTGCTGTTGGGCAGTACCACGCCCACGGTCTTGCGCGAGCCGTCGGGGAAGAACACCGAGTGCGACACGCATTTGCCGTCGAAAAAGACATTGGATTTTTTACCGACGCTGACATTATCGATTCTGTCTGACATGCTGATATTTCCTTTTGGATCGTTTGGATTATTTTGCGGGCTCGGCGGCTTTGACGCCTTTTTGGTAATTCAGGTAGATATAGACCGGAATATTCAGGTCGCCCAGATGTTTCTCGATCAGCGGTTTCACCTCATCCCAGTTCAGTCCGCCCACACCGCAAGCCAGACGCGGCAAAGCGAGGCTGCCGACTTTTTCCTTCTGCACGACAGTGCGCAGGGCATGCAGGCTGTGGTTGATGTGGTGCAGCGTGGCCTGGCCGGGCTTGCTGCCGTGATCATAGGCTGCATCCTGGGTGAACAGATTCACGAGGTAGCGTCCATCCGAACTCATCCAGGTCCACAACTCGCCGGACTTCGGGTGCCGGGTCTGGCAATAGTGGCGGAAATCCTTGTACATCGCGGGCATGCGCTCGCGCAGTTGCAGCGCGAGGCCGTGATGGAAATCGTCGTTCGGCGCGACGCCCTGGGCGATAGCCCGGGCGCCGCTGAAGAGAATGTCGCCGCTCAGTTCGTGAATCATGATGCCCTCCTTGCGAAGTGCCTTACTTTTTCCTGTTTTGCAGGTTCGCCGCGATACGCATGCGCAGCGCATTCAGCTTGATGAACCCTGCCGCATCCTTCTGGTCGTAGGCGCCCTTGTCGTCCTCGAAGGTGGCGATGCTGGAATCGAACAGCGAATCGGTCTTGGAATCGCGCCCCACGACGATGACGTTGCCCTTGTACAGCTTCACGCGTACCCAGCCGTTCACGCAGCTCTGGGTATGGTCGATCAATACCTGCAGCGCCTTGCGCTCCGGGCTCCACCAGTAACCGTTGTAGATCATGCTGGCGTAACGCGGCATCAGATCGTCCTTGAGGTGCGCCACTTCGCGGTCCAGCGTGATGGATTCGATGGCGCGGTGCGCCTTGAGCATGATGGTGCCGCCGGGGGTCTCGTAGCAGCCGCGCGACTTCATGCCGACGTAGCGGTTCTCCACCAGATCGAGACGGCCGATGCCGTGCTTGCCGCCCAGCTCGTTCAGCTTGGTCAGCACCTGTGCGGGTGACATCTTGCTGCCGTTCAGGGAGACGATGTCGCCATTGACGAATTCGAGGTCGAGATACTCGGCCAGGTCAGGTGCCTTCTCGGGCGAGACCGTCCAGCGCCACATGCTCTCTTCGGCTTCGGCTGCCGGGTCTTCCAGATGGCGGCCTTCGTAGGAGATGTGCAGCAGGTTCGCATCCATGGAGTAGGGTGAGCCGCCCTGCTTGTGCTTCATGTCGACCGGGATGCCGTTCTTCTCGGCGTAGGCCATCAGTTTCTCGCGCGACAGCAGGTCCCACTCGCGCCACGGCGCGATGATCTTGATGCCGGGCTTCAGCGCGTAGGCGCCCAATTCAAAACGCACCTGGTCGTTGCCCTTGCCGGTGGCGCCGTGCGAGATGGCATCGGCACCGGTCTGGTTGACGATGTCGATCAGGCGCTTGGCGATCAGCGGGCGTGCGATGGAGGTACCCAGCAGGTATTCGCCCTCGTAGATGGTGTTGGCGCGGAACATCGGGAACACGAAATCGCGCACGAACTCTTCGCGCAGGTCGTCGATGAAGATGTTCTCGGGCTTGATACCGAATTTCAGCGCCTTCTGGCGTGCGGGCTCCAGCTCTTCACCCTGGCCGAGGTCGGCGGTGAAGGTCACCACTTCGCATTGGTAGGTATCCTGCAGCCACTTGAGGATGACCGAGGTATCGAGTCCGCCGGAGTAGGCGAGGACGGCTTTTTTGATTTCGCTCATTGCGTGTTGTTCCGATTTAGTTGTTGATCTTGCCCAGCAGCAGATATTCCATCAGCGCTTTTTGTACATGCAGCCTGTTCTCCGCTTCATCCCACACCACCGACTGCGGATCATCCATGACCTCGGCCGCCACTTCCTCGCCGCGATGCGCGGGCAGGCAGTGCATGAACAGGGCATCTTTGGCGGCGATGCGCATCATGTCGCCATCCACCTGCCAGTCGGCAAAGTCCTTCATGCGCTCTTCGTTTTCGGCTTCCCAACCCATCGAAGTCCACACGTCGGTCGTCACCAGGTCGGCGCCGCGGGCGGCTTCCATCGGGTCTTTGAATTCCTCGTAGTGCTCGTGGCCGTAGAGGCCGGCGCGCTCCGGCTCCACCTCGTAGCCGGGCGGTGTGGAGACGTGCACGTTGAAATCCAATATCTCGGCAGCCTGCAGCCAGGTGTTGCACATATTGTTGGAATCGCCGATCCACGCCACCGTCTTGCCCTTGATGGAGCCGCGATGCTCGATGAAGGTGTAGATGTCGGCCAGCACCTGGCAGGGGTGGTATTCGTTGGTCAGGCCGTTGATCACCGGCACGCGCGAGTTGCGCGCGAAACGTTCGATGATGTCCTGCTCGAAGGTGCGGATCATCACGATGTCGCTCATGCGCGAGATGACTTGGCCGGCATCTTCCACCGGCTCGCCGCGACCCAATTGCGAATCGCGCGTATTGAGGTAGATGGCCGAACCGCCGAGCTGGTGCATACCGGCCTCGAACGACAGGCGCGTGCGCGTACTGGCCTTCTCGAAGATCATCACCAACGTGCGGTCTTCCAGCGGCCAGTATTTTTCGTAGCGCTTGAAGCGCTCCTTGATGATGCGGGTGCGCTCGAACAGGTATTCGAACTCTTCGCGGCTGAAATCCCTGAATTGCAGAAAATGCCTGATCGGTTTGTTACCCATGACTCACTCCTGCGCCAGGAAATCGGTAATCAGGGGGCACAGCATATCCAGCAATTGCTGCGCTTCTGTTTCAGAGAAGATCAGCGACGGCAGCAGGCGCACCACGTTGTCGGCGGTGACGTTGATGAGCAGGCCTTGTTCCAGCGCTTTGGCAACAAGCGCGCCGCACGGTTTATCCAGTTCGATGCCCAGCATCAAACCTTGCCCGCGTACGGTAACTACGCCTTTCACGCCGCCCAGTCGCGTTTGCAGTTGTTCTTTGATCCATCCGCCCACTTTGGCGGTATGGGCCAGCAACTTGTCCTGCTCCATGATGTTCAGCGTGGTCAGCGCCGCAGTCGACGCCAGCGGGTTGCCGCCGAAGGTCGAGCCGTGATTGCCCGGCTTGAAAGTGCCGGTCGCCTTGCCTGCGGCCAGGCACGCGCCTACCGGCACGCCCGAACCCAGGCCTTTGGCCAGTGTCATCACGTCCGGCAGGATGCCGGTGTGCTGGAAGGCGAACCACTTTCCGGTCCGGCCGAGGCCGCATTGAACTTCGTCCAGCATCAGCAGCCATTCGTGTTCGTCGCAGATATTGCGCAGGCCTTGCAGGTAGCTGATGTCGGGCGTGCGGATGCCGCCTTCGCCCTGGATGGGTTCGACCAGTACGGCGACGATATTGGGGGTATTGGCCGCGACATGGCGGATGGCGTCGAGGTCGTCGTAAGGCACGCGCACGAAACCTTTCACCAGCGGCTCAAAGCCGGCCTGCACCTTGCGGTTGCCGGTGGCGGAAAGGGTGGCCAGCGTGCGGCCGTGGAAGGCCTTTTCCATCACGATGATGGTCGGCGTGTCGATGCCGCGCTGGTTGCCGTACAGGCGCGCCAGCTTGATCGCGGCTTCGTTGGCTTCGCAGCCGGAATTGCACAGGAACACTTCCTGCATCCCGGACAGCGCACACAGCTTGTCGGCGACCAGTTCCTGTTCGCGTACCTGATAGAGATTGGAAGTATGGATCAGCTTGCCGATCTGGGCGGAAAGCGCGGCAGTGAACTTGGGATGGGCATGGCCCAGCGTGTTGACTGCGATGCCGGAGAGGGCATCCAGATAGCGCTTGCCGTTAACGTCCCACATCCAGACACCTTCACCGTGGGTGAAAGTGACAGGCTGTCTTGCATAAGTGTTCATCAAATGTGACATGGCAAGCTTCCCGGTCTTGTTGTATCTCTGATGTTCGAACTATAAACAAAAAAGGCCGACAACATCGTCGGCCTTTTGTCGCAGACTTAACGTCTGCAATGTTATCAGGCCATCGCCTTGATCGCAGCGGACAATCGGCTCTTATGACGGGCCGCCTTGTTCTTGTGGATGATCTTCTTGTCGGCGATGGAGTCCACCACGCTGGTGGATTCGCTGTACACGGCCTGAGCGGCAGCCTTGTCACCGGCTTCGATCGCCTTGGCGACCTTCTTGATCGCAGTACGCAGCTCGGAACGCAGGCTGGTATTGTGGATGTTCTGTTTTACTGCCTGACGTGCACGCTTGCGGGCTTGTGCGCTATTTGCCATGACTACTCCTTGAGAATTCGGCTTTCCAGAAAGGCGCGCATTCTAGAGGCTCTTCCAAGGTTTGGCAAACGGTTTTTCAGTTGTGACAGTGAGATACCCGAATCGGCCTGGCGGCGGGGCGGTACCGGGGGATGGGGCCGGAAATGGCCGGTTTCGGCAAAATGCAGGCTCGCCAGCCGCGTTCCCGACCAAATGACGATGCTATAATCCGCCCCGTTTTTACTTCGGGAATCAATAAATTGATCGAAAAGATAAAGCGCACAGCCGAACTCGCCGAGTTCGTCATCCATGGCGTCACCAAGGATGGCGATACCTTCCGTCCCTCGAATTGGGGCGAGCGTTTGAGCGATATGCTCGCCACGACGGGGAAAGACGGTCGCATCGTCTATTCTTCTTATGTACGCCCCATGATGGTTCAGGGCATCCCATCCGTGGTGGTGCGTTTCTCGCTGGAAACAGCCGATCCGCACGGTTTCGAGTTGGTCAGGCAGTTCGTCATCGGCAACCAGCTGAAGGTGCGTGCCGGACGCAACCGCATGGATGCGGGCGCGACCGGGATATTCCCGACCATCAACATGGACCGCCGCGTTCCCGAGAGCAACGGCTGGTAGCTCCCTTCCCATTGCGACATCGCCATGAACCTGCTTAAAGCACTCGCCACGGTCAGCAGCCTGACGCTGGTCTCGCGTATTCTCGCCTTCGTGCGCGATGTGCTGATCGCGCGCATCTTCGGCGCGGGCATGGCGACCGATGCCTTCTTCGTCGCTTTCAAGCTACCCAACCTGCTGCGCCGCATGTTCGCCGAGGGCGCTTTCTCGCAGGCCTTTGTGCCGATCTTCGGCGAATACAAGAACCGCAAGGGGCACGAAGAGACCAAGCTGCTGGTCGATCACGTGGTGACCCTGCTGGCCATCATCCTGTTCATCGTCACCCTCATCGGCATCATCGCCGCGCCCATCCTTGTATATATAAGTGCGCCCGGCTTTGCCAAGGACGCAGCGAAGTTCGACCTTACCGTGCAGTTGCTGCAGATCACCTCGCCCTACATCTTCTTCATCTCGCTGGTCGCCGTGGCGGCGGGCATTCTCAACACCTACAACAAATTCTGGGTACCGGCCTTCGCGCCCATCCTGCTCAATGTCTGCTTCATCGCCGCGGCGCTGTGGCTGGCGCCGTATTGCGATCCGCCCATCCTGGCGATGGGCTGGGCGGTGTTCGTAGGCGGCATTGTGCAACTCGCCTTCCAGATCCCTTTCCTGAAAAAGATCGGCATGCTGCCGAAATGGCGCCTGAACCTGAAAGACGCGGGCGTCTGGCGAATCATCAAGCAGATGGGCCCCGCGCTGTTCGGCGTCTCCATCTCGCAGATCAGCCTCATCATCAACACGATCTTCGCCTCGTTCCTCGTCGCGGGTAGCGTGTCCTGGCTGTATTACGCCGACCGCCTGATGGAATTCCCCTCCGGCCTGCTGGGCGCGGCACTCGGCACCATTCTGCTGCCCACGCTCTCCAAACACTATGCCGACAACAGCACGGCGGAGTATTCCAAACTACTGGACTGGGGCCTGCGTCTCGTCTGTATGCTGACGCTGCCGGCCGCGTTGGCGCTGGGCATGATCGCCGTGCCCTTGCTGGCGACCTTCTTCCAGCACGGTGCCTTCGGTGCTACCGACGTGTTGAAGACGAGCTATGCCCTGGTCGGCTACAGCGTCGGTCTCATCGGCATCATCGCGGTGAAAGTGCTCGCTCCAGGTTTCTATGCGCGGCAGGACATCAGGACGCCGGTCAAAATAGGCATCGCCACCTTGCTGGCCACGCAACTGATGAACATCCTGTTCGTGTTCGTGTTCGACCTGCAACACGCCGGACTGGCGCTGGCCATCGGCCTCGGCGCCTGTTTCAACTCCGCCATCCTGTTCTACTTCCTGCGCAAGCGCGACATCTACCAACCCGAACCGGGCTGGGGAAAGTTCTTCCTCAAGTTGTGTGTCGCACTGCTGGCACTGGCCTGGGTGCTCTGGTTCGGCATGGGCAGCGAACAGCACTGGCTCACCGGCCACGGCTGGGCGCGCATCTTCCATCTGTCATGGCTGGTGGTGCTCGGCGTGGTGATGTATTTCGCCGTGCTGTTCGTGCTGGGATTCCGCCTCAGGGATTTCGCCAAGCGCGGCGCCTGATCACTTGCGGGCCTGGTGCGGGACGGGCACCTTCCCGGTGGTGGATAGTTTGGTGAGTTCGGGATGGAAGGCCTTCAAGTGTTGCTCAAATTCATTGTTGCGTATCCACTCGAAGCAATGCGGGCAACAGAAGCGCACGCTGGTCTGGTCGCCTTCCGGTTCATTCAGCCACAATGGTTTGCTTGTATTCATGATTCACCCCCGTAGTGGGAACCCAATAAGAACTTATTAGGTTGAGAATTATTGTCAACTATTCCCCGCGACTGTCCATATGCCAAACGGCCTATGCCATGGCCTATGTCGCATTTCTTCAGTAATTCAAAATAGAAACAATCAGATAGAGAGGCTACCGCCTGTCGGCTTCGACACAAGTCAGATAAGCGCGCAGGTCGAACTCCAGTTGCGGGTAATCCGGCTCCATGTGCATGCACAACTGGTAGAACGCCTTGCCATGCTCGCGCTCCTTCATGTGCGCCAACTCGTGCACCACGATCATGCGCAGAAACTCCGGCGGCATCTCGCGGAACATCGCCGCGATGCGTATCTCGCGCTTGCTTTTCAGATTCCCGCCCTGCACCCGCGAGATGGTGGTGTGTGTTCCCAGCGCGTTCTTGATCACATGCAACTTGCTGTCGTACGTCACCTTGCTCAGTTGGCCGACGTTGCCCAGATATTCGTTCTTGATCGCCAACACGTAGTCGTACAGTGCCTTGTCGGTGCGCACATCGTGGGTCTGCGGATATTTCTGCTGTAACAGGTTGGCCAGTTTGCCTTGTTCGAGTAACTGCTGGACTTGTGCGACGAGTGCGGTCGGGTAGCCGGCGAGATAATTCGGAGTGGGTTTCGGGCGCATGGTGGATTTGGCGGGGAGGGGAATTTAACGCTATTAACAGCCGAAGGTCGCTTGTCTCGACAGCGGTCGGTCCAGAGTTCGGTAGTCTCAAATCACCAGAGTTGGCATCTTCACTTCCTCGTTCCTGTGTTGATGTTCTTTAGCCATGATCGAACTCTTAGGGGCAATGTAACTCAGTCGGATCGCTTTGACCATCCGCGCGAGAACTAGCCACCGCGTTCCCGGGCCAAGCGGATCGCGATGGCCATTTTCCGCGCGTCCTCTTCCTTGAGTGTGTCGCTGATCTCGCGCATGACGCTGTTCAGGTCGACCTCTTTTTCTACGCGTTCGAAATGTCCGGTCAGCACACTCTCTGGCTTCAGTTGCCCGCTCTGGAACAGCGCCCATATCTCGTTGCCGTAGTCGGTGCCGAGCAATTCGGGGGCGAACTGACCGAAATAGGAGGCGAGGTTTTGCACGTCGCGCAACAGCATCTGGTGGGCATGATTGTTGGCGGCGGCATCGATGGCTTGCGGCAGGTCGATGATGACGGGTCCGTTGCTGTCGACCAGCACGTTGTATTCGGAAAGATCGCCATGGATTACGCCCGCGCATAGCATGCGCACCACCTGCGCGATGAGGATGCGGTGATACTCGCGTGATGCCTCCGCGCTGAGTGCCAGATCGTTGAGGCGCGGGGCGGCGTTGCCTTCGCTGTCGGTCAGCAATTCCATCAGCAGCACGCCTTCGTGGAAGTTGTACGGCTTCGGCACGCGCACACCGGCGGCGGCGAGCCGGTACAAGGCATCCACCTCGGCGTTCTGCCAGGCTTCTTCCTGCGCCTTGCGACCGTAGTTGGTGCCTTTCTCCATGGCGCGGGCGCGGCGGCTGTTCTTCACCTTGCGGCCTTCGGTGTAGTCCACGCTCTGGCGGAAGCTGCGCTTGTTCGCTTCCTTGTAGACCTTGGCGCAGCGAACCTCGTCGCCGCAGCGCACCACATATACCGTGGCTTCCTTGCCGCTCATCAACTGGCGGATGACTTCGTCGACGAGACCGTCTTCGACAAGGGGGGCGATTCGTTTGGGGGTTTTCATGGGTGGGGTGGAAATTGGTGATTGTTAGTAGCGAGGCTGGTCTTATTGGCCGTTCGCCCTGAGCTTGTCGAAGGGTAAGTCACTTTATTCCTATCATGGTTCGACAGGCTCACCACGAACGGACTAAAGCGGGTTTTCATGCGCGCTTTCTGAGCGGGTCTAGTAATGAGGAAAGCCCGTTATGGTCCATCTCCTGCATCAACGCCAGCAGCATACCGATCTCGCCGGGCGGGAAGCCTTTGCGGGCGAACCAGTTGAGGTAGTTGCCGGGTAGGTCGGCGATGAGGCGTCCCTTGTATTTGCCATAGGGCATTTCAATCGTGACGAGCTTTTGCAGGAGTTCGGGATTCATTTATGCGGTCAGGTGCAATGCTTTGGCTACCACGTCGCGCGTCAGATGCGGCGCGAACAGTTCGATGAAATGATAGCCGAAACCGCGCAGGTACTGGTTCTTGCGGATGGCGATACGGGTGGTGCTGGGCTGGATGAGGTGTCCGGCATCGATCATGCGCAGGTGGCGGTCACGGTCGGGGATGAAGGCCATCTGCGCCACGATGCCGACGCCCAGTCCCAGTTCTACATAAGTCTTGATGACATCCGCGTCGATGGCGGTGAGTGCGATATTGGGTTCGATACCCGCCTCGTGGAACGCCTGATTGATCTTGTTGCGGCCGGTGAAGGCGAAGTCGTAGGTGATGATGGGGTACTGCGCCAGTTTTTTCAGTGTCAGCTTCTTTTCCAGCAGCAGCGGATGTTTGGGCGGCACGACCACGCAGTGGTGCCACTCGTAGCAGGGCAGGGTGACCAGTTCGTCATACAAGGCCAGACTTTCGGTGGCGATGCCGATGTCCACTTCTCCGCTCAACACCATCTCGGCGATCTGGGTCGGACTGCCCTGGTGCAGACCGAGCTTTACGCCGGGATAAGCCTTGGTGAATTCCTTGACTACCTGCGGCAGGGCGTAGCGCGCCTGGGTGTGGGTGGTGGCGATGGAGAGACTGCCGCTGTCCTGTTGTTTGAATTCCTGCCCGACCTGCTTCATGTTCTCGGTCTCGATCAGCATGCGCTGGGCGATCTCCAGCACGGCCTTGCCCGGTTCGGTGATGGCGACTACGCGCTTGCCGTTGCGCACGAAGATGTCGATGCCCAGCTCTTCTTCCAGCAACTTGATCTGCTTGCTCACCCCGGGTTGCGAGGTGTACAGCGCGTTGGCCGCATCCGATATGTTCAGATTACAACGCACGATCTCGTTCAGGTACTTCAGTTGTTGCAGGTTCATGGGTTGCTCCGCTTATTGCAATTAGTTATAAGATATTAACATAAAAGTATTTAGCAATATAAAGCTACCCACCTAGAATGCGCTCCATCGATAGAACTGCGAGGCATAACATGGATTTGCTTTATACCGTTTCCGGTTTTTTGGTCGGC
>Ga0154599_114_pt1 | contig 52837 bp, 48 predicted proteins | sample RifGroF2_FD_116028 | JGI IMG/M metagenome (GOLD analysis project Ga0154599, IMG submission 116028) | Sideroxydans sp. GWF2_59_14 | reverse complement strand
CGCCTCGCCGCGGAAGCCCATGCTGGCCACGCGCTGCAGGTCATCCAGCGAGGCGATCTTGCTGGTAGCGTGACGCATCAGCGCCAACGGCAGTTGTTCTTTGCCGATGCCGTCACCATTGTCGCGGACTCGCAATAATTTGATGCCCCCACTTTCGAGTTGCACAGCAATATCCGTCGCTCCAGCATCCAGACTGTTTTCCAGCAGTTCTTTCAGCGCAGAAGCCGGGCGCTCAATGACTTCGCCGGCGGCGATCTGGTTGATGAGGAGGTCGGGAAGGAGGTGGATGGAGGACATTGGCGGATTATACCGGATGGCTGTTCCGCGCTTGAGGCTCAGACTTTGTGCAAAATATGCGGGAAGAGTTGTCACCTCAATTTTTAGTACCGCCAGGGTGCGACATTTTGTCGCGCGACAATATGACGCATTCCCATGTTTGTAACAGGTCTTTAGTATTCGCCTCGGTTTATCAACAGCAAAATACTAGGGGGATGTATGAAGAAGAAACTCATAGCCATGAGCGCTTTGCCGCTCGTGTTGTCCATGTCGTGCGTCAATCAAGCCTATGCGGAAGATGCACCTGCCATGCCAGCGGCGGAGCCGGGTAGCGTTGTGCCGGCTGTGGAAAAAGCAGCTCCTGCAGGTGGCGTGACCAAGAAGATGCTTGATGAAGTGTCGGTGACTGCGACACGTGAGGCACGCACAACTCGTGAAGTTCCCCAAGCCATCGCGGTGGTCGGAAAAGACAAGATCGAAAAGAAGCGCATGTTCAACCTGAAGGAAGCGCTGGAGGGTATCCCGGGTGTGCAGGCAGAAAGCAAGAACGGCGGTTCTGATGTGCGTTTGTTCATTCGCGGTGCTGGTGTGAAGGCGACATACGGCATTCGCGAGATCATGGTGTTGCGCGATGGCGTGCCGGTGACGGATCCGGACAGCCTGACACGTCTCGACTTCATCGACATGCAAGATATCGAGCGGGTCGAGGTCAGCAAAGGGCCTGGCAACATCTATAGCACCGGCTCTTTCGGTGGGGCGATCCAGATCATCTCCAAATCCGTGTTCGACAAGAGCGGCAATGTGGCGCGCATCGGGGTTGGTGAGCAGGGCGCCAAGAATCTTCATCTTCGCCAGGCCGGGATGATCAACGATAGCAATGCACTTGCGGTAACTACCTCTTTCAGAAAACAGGACAATCCTTGGCGCATCAGAAACATATCAGAGTCAGAGCAGATCGGGTTCAAGCATGGCCTGTTGCTGGATGGCGGGGCGACGCTGGAAAGCGAATTGACCTATGCAAATTCGCAGATGCAGCTGCCTGGCGGGATGGATCTGGCCGGGTTCAACAACTATCTGGCGACAGGGACGCAGACCACAACTTCCAGCCAGTGGAAACACTCCAAGCGTGATTCCAGAGTCTGGTCATTCAATACCAAATACGAGAAAGAGATCGGCGACTGGACGGTCAAGCCACGCGTCTACGCGAACTGGTGGAAGCACTATCACCCTGTGACCGGTCTGATCAACGACACGATCGACTGGACCAAGACGATAGGCACTGATCTTGAAGGACAACTGAAGCACAGCGTGGCTGGTCTTCCTGCTTCACTGGTGGTTGGTTTGACTTTGCGTCAGGTCGGCAACAATGATTCAAGACAGTATCAATACCGCGATGTCACCACTGGCTTCGGCGGGAGGATCACCGCAACGCTGTCCGACACCAAGGGTGCGCTGGCGAATCAGGAAAGCTACACGGACACTGTCCGGGGTGTGTTCCTGCAAGAGTCATTACGTCCCAATGAGGCATGGCTGATCGATGCCGGTATGCGTTTCGACCAGTCCAAATTCTCGATGACGGCGAATGAGATATCGAAGTTCAACTACACGACCGGTACTTATGTGGCGGGAGCCGGGCTCACGCGCACCGAGAAGAGCTACAACCTGCCCTCCTACAAGCTGGGTGCAACCTTCAAGGCCACCGAGGAGATCAATCTGTATGTGTCGGCAGGGCGCAGCAACCAACTGCCTTCCAATGCTGAGATATCTTCCAACCCCAATCTCACTTTGGCGACATCGACCAACTATGAAGTGGGTATCAAGGCCAGGGCTGATGCGTGGTTCGGCAATGCATCGCTGTACAACAATGATCTGACTAACGAGATCGTCAGTGTCAACACCGGTGGCGTGACTGCCTTCGTCAATGCGGGAAAAACGAAGAAGAAGGGCCTGGAGCTGGATGGCGGCTACCTTGTTTTCGACAACATCGAGATCGGCGGTCAATACAACTACAGCAATTACCACTACGTTACATTCAGTGAACCGGTGGGAGCGAGTAACGTGGTTCGCGATGGCAACCAGTTGCCCTACATCCCGCAGAATCGATACGGCGTGTTTGTGGGATACAAGGACAATTCCGGATTCAGCGCGCGTATGCAGTCGAACTACTCGGGTGCCTATTTCACGGATAACGCGAACAGCCTGAAATATGAAGGTTATCGTGGCGTCATCAGCGCCTCCGTGGCATACGAGGCCGGGGCGCATCTGCTCAGCCTGAGTGCGGAGAATCTGACCAACAAATACTACGCCATCGAAGTCCAGAAAAGCACCCAGGGGACGGTCACTTACACGGCGGCTTCTCCGCGCGTGGTCATGTTCATCTACTCCTACAAGCTTTGAAATAGCGCAAAACAAAAACTTCCCGCGCATGACGGCGGGTAGTTTTTGCTGAATCTATTCAGAAAGACGACTCTGCTACCGAGGGAACCGCGATGAAAAAATTTGGAATATGGATCGTTCTGCCATTCTTGCTGCTGATCGGGCAATCAGCACAAGCGGCGGGAAAAACTGCCCAATCTTACGAGGTGGAGAAAAAAGGCGGGCATGACCACGCTGCAATGATGCAGGGCATGGGCAAAACTGCGGCCTGGACGCTCTACCCGACCCTGAAGGCGAGGATGAGCGGCGAGAACCGTGAGACCATGAAGACGGCCATCGTGCCGCAGAACATCGTGGCGGCGAACATCGATGCTTGGTCCAACAACCTGAAGGACGAAAATGCTTATCGCCAGTTGCCGATGGACATGGGCGGCGCCATGCTGGACAAGCCTACCAACGGCGGATTCCACTGGCTGTCGGCACGCGAAGATCAGGGCGACACGGTGCGGATCGCTTCCATCGTCCAATCATTCAATGAACGCGGAGCAAAGGACCCGACTGCGATGTTCATGCGGCAGAAGCATGAACTGGAGATCATCCCTCAGCCGTACCCGCGCGAGCATGCCCGTTACCGCGCCAACGAGGACTGGAAGTTCCTGGTGCGCTTCAACGGCCAGCCACTGAGTGGACAGAAGGTATTTCTGGAGTCCTCCAACGGCAGCATGGCCGAGTTCGTTTCCGATGCGCAAGGCGTGGTGAAGGTGCATGTGCCTGACGACTTCAAAGCGGAGGAAGAAAAGCCTGCGGCGGGGAGCCATAACCACGGCATGCGTCGCACGGCCGATCTGGTGCTGGCGACCGAATATGCCGACGGCGGCAAGACCTACCTGACGGCGTTCAACAGCAGCTACGGACAAAACGCATTCGATCAGCGCAACTTGGCGATGGGCTTGGGTTTCACCCTGTTGGGCATGCTGGGCGCGGCGCCGCTGCTGCGCAAGCGCAAGACCGAACAAAAGTCCAAGGAGGCTGACAATGCTTAAGAGAATCTTTCCGACGCTGGGACGCGTCCGCTTCGCCGTGCAGATATTCATGCTGTTCGTCACCGTCTATGGCGGTGCGCTGCTGGGCAGCTACACGGTCAACCGCATCTCGCAGTCCTTGCCCGCACTATCTTGTGCCTACGACAAGATGACCGGCGACCACTGCATCCTCATCGTCAATCAGCACCTCTTGCATCACCGTGTGGGTGAAGTGCTGGTGAAGGCACAGGAAGTCACTTTGAAGGTGTTCATCCCGGTGGCGATATCGGTCGGTGTGTTCTTCATGTTCTTCTTCTTCCTCAACAAGATGTTCTGCGGCTGGGTCTGTCCGCTCGGAACGGTGCAGGAATTGCTGTATCGCCTCGGTCGCCGCCTCGGTCGTCCGCTCAACCGCTTCAAACCCGAAAATGTTGGCAGGGTACGTCCGGTGAAGTGGCTGATGTTGCTGTTATTGGTGCTGGCTCTTCCGGTCATGGCGGGTATGGGGGTGGTGAGCAACGAACTCGGCGACCCGTTTTGTCAGGTCTGCCCCTCGCGCATAGCCACGACCTTGCTGACGGCGGATAGCGAGCAGATCGCTGTGCGCACGTCGACCACGGTCAACTTCGCCCTCGGCGCGCTGGGCAACGCGATGTTCGGTTTCATCATCATAGCCGCGCTGGCCGCACGCCAGCCGTTCTGCCGCATCTGCCCGATGCTGTCCTGGAATGCACTGTTCCAGAAGCTGTCGCCGATGCGCCTGGTGAAGAAGGATGCGCACGACAAATGCGAGAAATGTGGCGTGTGCGAGAAAGCCTGCCCGATGGACATTCATGAGATCGGTACGCAGTTCGGCAAGAAAGCCTTCCACGAGGATTGCACCCTGTGCGGGCGCTGCGCCGAGTACTGCCCGGACGATGACGTGATCCAGATCAAGTTCTTTGGTTTCAAGCTGTTCGGCTCTTCGCGCGATCACTACAAATTGCGGGTGAAGATGGAAAGTCCGGAAGGCCAGCCCAAAGGCAAGGTGTTCTGGTTGGCGCCCGCAAAAGTCGAAAAATAAAGTCTCCGCAATGAGACAAACAACAGGAGTGCGAGAGTTGAAGAGTAGAAACGTATTTTCGCTGAGCGTGCTGGCTATGGCGCTTGGTCAGACGGCCTATGCGGCAGAAGAGGTGCAGGCGCTGGATGATGTGGTGGTGACTGCCACCCGAACCAAGAAGTTGACGCGAGATGTACCAGCCTCTGTCAGTGTGATAAACAGCAAAACAATCGAGAAATCCTCTGCAACGACCGTCGATCAGTTGCTTCAGGGCATCCCCGGGGTCTATGCGGCACGCATGGACTCTTCATCGCCAAACCGCATCGCGCAGACCTATACACGTGGTCTGCCCGGATCAGGTCGTACGCTGGTGATGCTGGATGGTGTCCAGATGAACGTGCTGTTTGACGGGCAGGTCGACTGGTCGCAACTCTCTGTTCAGGATGTCGAGCGTGTTGAGGTTGTCCGCGGCGCTTCCTCCGGCTTGTATGGCGGGAACGCGATGGGAGGGGTGATCAACATCATCTCAAAACAGCCCAAGCCGGGCACTGTGGCCAAAGTGGGCGGCGAATATGGCACGCATAACACCAAACGATTCTCCGCCTCGCTGAGTGCGGCCTCCGAGACAACCGGTTTCTATGCTTCCGCGAATCGATTGACCAGCGATGGTTATGACATGTGGACACAGGCATCCAAGACTGCCGCAGGGGTCAATGCAAGCAAACTGATTGCCATCGGTACCGAGAAGACCAACTTCACCGCTCGCCTGAGCCGCAATGTCGGAGACCAGAGCAAGGCAGCTTTGAATCTCTCCTATCTCGACGACATCTCCACGGGGTTCTATGCGATCCCTAACTACAACCCGCAGCAGCGCAAGCAGTTGATGTCCTCGCTGGATTACAAATTTTTCTCCGACAACACCGAATCGTCGTTGCAACTGTATGGCCGTTTCGGCAAGCAGTATGCAGACAGTACCGCTGCCCCTTATACGGCGATCACCTCGCACGGCACCTATGACGACAAGGAATACGGGTTGAAGGGGCAGAGCAGCATCACGCTGAGTGATTCGCAGCAACTGACTCTTGGCGCAGCCTGGCGGGACGGCAGTATCGCGGTGCTCGAGAACGGATATACCGCCACACCGACACGCGTTGTCAATCGCAACGGCTATCTGCAGAACTTGGGCTTGTTTGCACAGGATGAGATCCGCTATGGCACTGCATGGAAATTCAATGCGGCCGCGCGCTGGGATAAATGGTCGACGAACGGCAGCTTGACCGACACGCTGGCCGGTCAACCGACCGGTGTCTATCCCAAACGTTCCGGTACCGAGTTCTCGCCCAAGCTGGGCGTGCTTTACAGCATCACCGACAACGTCAATCTGCGTGCGACTGCGGGCAAATCGTTCAAGCTCGCCGAGTTGACCGAGATGTACAGCTCGAACAAGCGCGGGACCGTGACCTATTGGGGCAATCCTAACCTGAAACCGGAACGGGTGAATGCCTACGATTTCGGGCTCGATTATTATTTTGCAGAAGCAACCTATGCCAAGGCCACGCTATACCGCAACGATGCCAGGGATTTCGTATATTCGGTGACACGGGATGCAACGAACAACGACAAGGTGAACATCGAGAGCGTCGTGACGCAGGGCGTGGAGCTGGAAGGAAGATACAAGCCGCATGAGTTCGTTGCGCTTAACGCTTCGTATACCTACAACGATTCGACGATCAAGCAAAGTACGCTGGATATGGCTTTGGTCGGAAAACAATTGGTCAATGTTCCCAAGCATCAGGCGCAGTTGCGTGCCGAGATCGATTTGTCGCAGGAGACTGCTTGCGCACTGTCCGTCAACTATGTGGGCGACCGTGCTTCAAGCGACAAGAACACCACCGCACCCTATCACGCCTACACGACCTACGATGCCAGCCTGAGCATGCGATTCACCGAGGCGGTACGTGCCAGCCTGGCTGTCGTGAATATCGGCAACAATAAATATGAGGGTATCGGTTATATGGCACCGGGCAGGCTGGTGTCGGCGGGATTGAGCGCTCAGTTTTGATGATGGATATATGAACGATTTTTTTGACACAACCCTGCTGCCGCAGCAGACCACGCTGTTCACCGTCTGGCTGCTCGGCGCCTCGCTGGGGCTGACCGCCTGTACCGCCACCTGCCTGCCGTTCATGGGCACATGGGTGCTGGGGCGTGGCGGCACGCAGATGCAGGCCTTGCGCGACACGGCACTGTTCGTCACGGGCCGTGTTCTCGCCTACATCTTGCTTGGTGCACTGGCTGCTGCTGCGGGCACATGGCTGGCGCAGGTGATGCGCGGCGGCATCGGCAACTTCATCATCGGGGCGGCCTCCATCGCTGCCGGTCTGTGGCTGCTGCGCCCGGGCAAGGCGCATGCCTCCTGCGATGCAGCGCGCAATGCGGGCGGCACGCCGCCTTTGCTGTTGGGTTTTTCGCTCAGCCTCACTCCGTGTGCACCGCTGGCTTCATTGCTGGCGGTGTGTGCGGCGGCGGGCAGCGTGAAGCTGGGAATGGCCAGCGGTGCGATGTTCGGTCTGGGGGCGGCGCTGACGCCGTTGCTGGTACTATTGCCGCTGATCGGCCTGCTGGGCAAACACCTGCGCGAGAACCGCGAGTGGCTGACCCGCTGGATACGCTGGGGCGCAGCGGCAGTGCTGATCCTGCTCGGTTTGCGCCGTGTCTTCCTTGTGCTTTAACTAATGGCCGAATGGCTTTCGATATGAAACATAAAGTTGTATTCGCAGTCTGCTCCCTGCTCGCATGCTCCGCCTGGGGCGAAGAACAACCCACCCTGAAAGAGATCACCGTCACCGGCAAGAGTACCGATGTCGAGGCGCGCCGCGAGGCCACCACGCAGAAGATCGTGCTCGAGCGCAAGGATATCGAGAACCTCGGAGTGATGACCATCGGCGAGGTGCTCGGAAAATTGCCTGGCGTCGAAGTTCAGGGCGATGGTCAACGCGCGCGCGGCATGAGTCGCGATTCAGTGCAGATACTGGTGGACGGCGAACGTTCGGCGGGCGGTGCGCGAATGGCGGCGGCCATCGTCGGGCGTCTGCCCGCGGGTGATCTGGAGCGCGTCGAGATCCTGCGCGGTTCCTCTGCGGAGTTTGGCGGCGGTGCACCGGTGACGGTCAACCTCATCATGAAGAAGGCCTTGTCCAAACGTTCCACTGCACTGAAAGCGGCAGTGGGCTATCGCGGCAGCGAGCCGAACGGGCAATTGACGCTGACCCAGAACGGCGGCGAGGGCGGCTATGCCTGGTCGTTGCCGGTCACGCTGAATCTGCACCGCTTCCCGACCGCTTCCGAGACCGAACGGCAGGGCACTGCGATCACCCCGACGCGCGACGAAGATAAAGGCGTGTTTTCTTTCCGCGAGTTCGCCCTGTCGCCCAGGATGAACTGGAAGGAGGGCGCGGATACACTGACGCTGGCGCCGCTGTTCTTCGACGGCGCAGGCAAGCGCAGCAGCGACATGACGCAGGCCGCCAGTTCCGCCTTCAACGGCGATCGCAGCAGCGAGGAAGAGAATCACCGCAGGCTCATGCGCCTGCGCGTCGATGGCGAAAAACTGGTGGCGGGCGCCAAGCTCACGCTGCGCGCCTCGCTCAACAACGGCAAACGCACTGCCGATGTGACGCGTGTAGCGCGCGATGCGGCGCTGACTGCCACGACCTCCACCGAGCACAGCGACAGCCGCGAGAACGAGACCAATCTTGCCCTGCGCATGGACCAGCCGCTGGACGAGCATCTGCTCGCGGTCGGCGTGGAATACATCAACCTGCGCCGCAGCGACGACCAGGTCTTTACCGGCAGTTATGCGGCGGTTTCTTCCGTGCAGGCCAAGGAACGCCAGAGCGTGCTGTGGGTGCAGGACGACTGGAAGCTGTTGCCGTCCACCACGCTGACTTACGGTCTGCGCGGCGAGAGCATCGCGCTGGATTCGGCGGGGACGACGCAGAGCCATGGCCGCGCCATGCCATCGCTGGCGGTGCGCTGGGAGCCGGTCAACCAGTGGGTGATGCGCTCTTCCATCGGCACCGGACTCAAGATGCCGCGGCTGGACGAGATTACCGCCACGGTCTCGCCCAGCATCGCCGCCAACACTCCGCTGGAAGCGGACCGGCGCGGCAACCCGAACCTGCGTCCGGAACGCAGCGTGAATTTCGAGGCGGTGCTGGAACGCTACCTCGACGGCGAGATGGGTGTGCTGGGGGCAAACTTCTATGCGCGTTCGACGCAGGACTTCATCGAGCGCCGCGTGCAACTGGAAGGCGTGCGCTGGGTTGACAGCCCGCAGAACGAGGGCAAGGCGAGGCACTGGGGTTTCGAGCTGGACGGCAAGGTGCGCACCGACAACCTGGGCTGGAAAGGCGCGACCGTGAAGGCGCACCTGACCCTGCCCAAGGCGCTGGTGGATGACAGCCGTCTCGGTGTGACCCGCATGGTGCGCGATACGCCTATCTATGTGTTCTCCGCCGGACTGGACGAGAGTTTGCCCAGTCTGCAATCCAGCTACGGTATCTCGCTGCAGCAGTCTGGCCGCAGCATCACCGATATCCCCGGCGAGCAGCGCGGTTCCACCCGTGCGAAGACCACGCTGGATGCCTACTGGCTGTACAAGCTGAATCCGCAATTCAACCTGCGCTGCAGCGGGCAGAACCTGCTGGCCGCGGATAGCGTGCGCGAGACAACTTATCTTTCGGGCGGCGACACGTGGAGTCTGCGCTCGGTGGAGAAGGGCGTGCGCGGAGTATTGGTCGCTTTGGAGGGGCGCTGGTAGCATGGAGGCCGTTCTGAATCTGCCGGGGATGTTCGGGGTGTACACAAGGTCTTTCTATCGTCCTGATGACGCGACGCTGCGCGAGAAATCCGCAGTGGTAGGCTTTGTCGTGTTGTTGCATCTATCGGTGTTCGCCTTCTACTTGCTTAGCCCCGAGCCGCCCATGGTGATGGTCAACGAGATGTCGATCTCGTTCGCCAACGTGCAGATGCAGCAGGCCGACATCACGCCGCAACCCAAACCCAAGCCGCGCGAACCCGATCCGCTTCCCGCTGAAGAAGTGGTCAAGCCGCAGGAACAGGCAGTTCCGCAAGATGTGACGCCACCCTCGCCGGTGCAACTGGATGCCGAGCCGGACTATCGTGCCGACTATCTCAACAATCCCAAGCCTCCATACCCCTTGGTTGCGCGGCGTATGGGATATCGCGGCACCGTGGTGCTGGATGTCGAGGTGTTGGCCGAAGGGCGCGCCGGCGAGGTGAAGTTACACAAGAGCTGCGGTTACGAGATCCTCGACAAGTCGGCGATCCAGACGGTCAAGACCTGGAAGTTTTCGCCCGCTCGCCGTTTCGGCCAGCCTGTCACCCAGAATTTTCTGGTTCCCATCAAATTTTCCTTAGAGGATGAAGCATGAACGGTCTTTTCTCCATCAATTCCCCTGTCGTTTCCGGCACGCTGCTGTTGCTGATCCTGCTTTCCATCGCGACCTGGTCCATCGCTTTCTACAAACTGAAGCGCCAGTTGCAGGACAAGAAGCGCAACCAGACTTTCCAGCAAGCTTTCTGGGCGGCCGGCAACTGGCAGGAAGCGGCGCGGCACGCGGAGCAGGGCGAGGGCGATGTCGCCACGCTGGCACAGGCCGGATTCGCCGAGATCAAGGCGCTGAATTCGGAACGCCAAGACCTGATGCACACCGGTGCCCCGCAGGAAGTGCTGGAACGCCAGCTGCGCCAGCAGGTGCAGAACATCCAGCGTTACCACGAGCGCGGCTTGGCCGAACTGGCCACCATCGGATCGACTTCGCCTTTCGTCGGCCTGTTCGGCACGGTGTGGGGCATCATGCACGCCTTGCAGGAGATCGGTGTCAGCGGCTCCGCTTCGCTTGACGTGGTGGCCGGCCCCATCGGCGAGGCGCTCATCGCCACCGCCATCGGCATCGCCACCGCGCTGCCCGCCGTGCTGGCCTACAACTTCTTCCTGCGCGGCATCAAGCTGCGCGTCACCGAGCTGGAGAACTTCGCGCACGACTTCATGCGCCTCGCGCTCAAGCACAACTTCAAGGGGTAAGCCATGGCGATGGGAAGCAACGACGGCGACATGATGAGCGAAATCAACGTCACGCCGCTGGTGGACGTGATGTTGGTGCTGCTGGTGGTGTTCATCATCACCGCGCCCTTGCTGGCGCCGCAATCGCTCAAGATCAACTTGCCCAAGACCGACTCGGTGCAAAGCAACGAGAAGCCGCAGAAGGTCAGCCTGGTGGTGGATGCACAGGGCAACATCGAGATGGACCGTATGCATGTGAGCGACGAAGCACTGGCCGAGACCTTGCGCCAGCGCGCCGCCGACCCGCAGTTCCAGTTGCAGATCGAGGCGGATACTGCCGTTCCCTATGGTCGCGTCGCCCAATTGATGGCCATCGCGCAGAAAGCCGGAGTGAGCAAGCTGTCGTTCATGACACTGTCAAAATGACATGGTGGTTGCGGGACGGGGATTGAATTAAACTCCCGCATCGGCGCGTTGATGCCGAGCTAAAACATAAGAGGAGTCCACCATGGATCGCAGGGAATTACTGATGGGTGCAGCCGCGTTGGCTGTTGCCGCAACCACCGGGCGCGCATTCGCCGCCGAACACAACCATTCCGCCCACGATCACCATGCCATGTCGTCGCGCAATGACAAGCTGATCGCTGCTGCCGCCGACTGTGTGCTCAAGGCGAACATCTGCCTGCAACACTGTCTCGATCTGCTGGGGCAGGGTGACCAGAGCATGGCGGCTTGTGCCAAGTCTTCCAGCCAGACCGCTGCGGTCTGCGCCGCCCTGCAGCAACTTGCTTCCGCCGAGTCCAAACACCTGCCCAAACTGGCCCGCGCCGCGATGGATGTGTGCAAGGAATGCGAGGAAGAGTGCAAGAAGACCGAGAAGCATCCCGAGTGCAAGGCTTGCAAGGAAGCTTGCGCGGCTTGCTACGAAGAGTGCAGGAAGGTTGCTGCTTAAACCATTGTTGCAATAGGTAAAAGGCGCGCTGCGGCGCGCCTTTTTGTGTGCGTGCGAACATTGGAATGCGAACCGCCGGAAAGCTCGATTATAATAGTCGGCTGAAGCGCCGGGCCATTCGGTTCGGCTCGTTCAGGTGCGCCTGCATGGGCGCCAGTGTGAAGAGGATGACTTCATGGTTATGTTGATAGGAATTCCCCGGGAGACAATCTCGGGAGAGAAGCGTGTCGCGACAGTCCCGGAAATCGTGGAAAAGCTCGTCAAGCTGGGTTTCAAGGTCGCAGTTGAATCAGGTGCGGGTGAAGCCGCGAATTTCAGCGATGATGCCTATCGGGCTGTCGGTGCCGAGATCATCGCCGGTGCGTCGCAGTTGTGGGCTGCTTCCGATATCGTATTCAAGGTGGCCGTTCCGACGAGCGCCGAAGTGAACATGATGCGCGAAGGCGGGACCCTGATCAGTTTCGTCTGGCCTGCGCAAAATCCCGAATTGATGCAGCAACTGGCAGCGAAGAAGGCCACCGTGCTGGCAATCGACTGTCTGCCGCGCCAGCTTTCCCGTGCCCAGAAGATGGATGCGCTGACCTCGCAGGCCAGTGTGGCCGGTTACCGCGCGGTCATCGAGGCGGCCAACGTGTTTGGCCGCTACTTCAACGGCCAGATCACGGCTGCGGGCAAGGTGCCTCCGGCCAAGGTCTTCATCGCCGGTGCCGGTGTGGCGGGTCTGGCCGCCATCGGCACAGCGGCAGGGCTGGGTGCCATCGTGCGCGCCAACGATACCCGCGCCGAGGTGGCCGACCAGGTCAAGTCGCTGGGTGGCGAATTCGTGAAGGTGAATTACGAGGAAGAAGGCTCGGGCGGCGGCGGTTATGCCAAGGTGATGTCGGAAGGCTTCCTGCAGGCGCAGCGCGATATGTATGCGCAGCAGGCACGTGAAGCGGACATCATCATCACGACCGCGCTGATCCCCGGCAAACCTGCGCCGCGCCTCATCACGGCCGAGATGGTGCAGAGCATGAAGCCCGGCAGCGTGATCGTCGATATGGCGGCGGAGCGCGGCGGCAACTGCGAGCTGACCGAGCCCGGCAAGGCGGTAGTGAAGCACGGCGTTACCATCGTCGGTTATACCGATCTGAACAGTCGCCTGGCACGTCAGTCATCCACCCTGTATGGAACCAATCTGTTCCGTCTGGCTGAAGAGTTGTGCAAGACCAAGGACGGCAACATCAACGTCAACATGGAAGACGACGCCATCCGCGGTCTGACCGTTGTCAAGAATGGCGAGGTCACCTGGCCTGCGCCTGCACTGAAGATGCCCGCACCGGCGGCGAAGCCGGCTGTTGCTGCCAAGGCACCCGCAGCGGCGCACGGACATGGCAGCGCGGCGCCGATGTCTGCCCGTTCGCTGGCGCTCGTGTTCGGCTTGGGCGCCTTGCTGTTCCTGCTCATCGGTGCATATGCGCCCGCCGCTTTCCTGGGCCACTTCACCGTGTTCGTGCTGGCCTGCTTCGTCGGTTACATGGTGGTGTGGAACGTGACCCCCGCGCTGCACACGCCATTGATGAGCGTCACGAATGCGATCAGCAGCATCATCGTCATCGGTGCACTGGTCCAGATTTCTCCCTCGTCGCTGTTTGCATTTGACCGTCCGGATGGCTGGATACGCGGTCTGGCGGTGGTGGCTATCGCACTCACGGCGGTCAACATGTTCGGCGGCTTCGCTGTCACTCGACGCATGCTGTCGATGTTCAGGAAATAAGGAAAAATATGTCTTCAAGTCTGGTCTCTGTTGCATATATCGGCGCGATCATCCTGTTCATCCTCAGTCTGGGCGGGCTGTCCAACCCCGAGTCTTCGCGTCGCGGCAATCTCTACGGCATGGTCGGCATGCTGCTGGCCGTGTTGGCCACCGTGTTCGGTCCGCGCGTCACGATGGACGGGCTCCCATGGATACTCGGTGCGCTGCTGGTGGGCGGCAGTGTCGGCCTCTACGCGGCACGCAAGGTGCAGATGACGCAGATGCCGGAACTGGTCGCACTGATGCACAGCATGGTCGGTCTGGCCGCCTGTCTGGTCGGCTTTGCCAATTACATCGACCCGATGGCGGCGCTGAACCTGTCCAGCGCGGAAAAGGCGATCCACGAGATCGAGGTCTATCTCGGCATCCTGATCGGCGCGGTGACCTTCTCCGGTTCGCTGATCGCGTTCGGCAAGCTGTCCGGCAAGATTGGCGGTAAACCGTTGCTGCTGCCGGGCAGGCACTGGCTGAATCTGCTGGGCCTGCTGATCGTCATCGTGTCCGGCTATCAGTTCCTGCATGCCGAGACCATCCATACGGGCATGATCGCACTGGCCGTGATGACGGTGATCGCGCTGCTGTTCGGCATCCACATGGTGATGGCCATCGGTGGCGCCGACATGCCGGTGGTGGTGTCCATGCTGAACAGCTATTCCGGCTGGGCTGCTGCTGCGACCGGCTTCATGCTGAACAACGACCTGCTGATCGTCACCGGCGCATTGGTGGGTTCCAGCGGTGCCATCCTGTCCTACATCATGTGCCGCGCGATGAACCGCAACTTCATCAGCGTCATCGCGGGCGGCTTCGGCACCGGCGGGGGCAGCCCGGCCAAGTCGGGCGGCGATGCGCAACCTGAGGGCGAGGTGATACCCATCAGCGCCACCGAGACAGCGGAACTGCTCGACTCCGCCAAGAGTGTGATCATCGTGCCGGGATACGGCATGGCCGTGGCACAGGCACAACACGCGGTGAACGAGCTCACCCAGTTGCTGCGCGAGAAGGGTGTCATCGTTCGTTTCGGCATCCATCCGGTCGCCGGCCGCATGCCCGGACACATGAACGTGCTGCTGGCCGAGGCCAAGGTGCCCTATGACATCGTGATGGAGATGGACGAGGTCAATGCCGACTTCCCGGATACCGATGTCGCCATCGTGATCGGCGCCAACGACATCGTGAACCCGGCGGCACAGGAAGTGCCCGGCAGCCCCATCGCCGGCATGCCGGTGCTGGAGGTGTGGAAGGCCAGGACCTCCATCGTGATGAAGCGCAGCATGGCCTCCGGCTATGCGGGCGTGGAAAATCCGCTGTTCTACAAGGAGAACAACCGCATGTTGTTCGGCGATGCCAAGAAGGTCATCGAAGAAGTGATCAAATCATTACAACACTGATAGCAGTGTGGGTTTAATATGACGCCCGCAGTAGCGGGCGTTGTTGTTTCACCCATCGGGGCTGGCCGGAGGCCATGAAAGATTTGTTGAACACACCGCAGGATTCCATTCTGGTGCGCAGCGTCCTGCTGGCACTGGCCTACTTTGTGACTGCGCAGATCGGCTTGCAGTTCGCGCTGGTCGGCCATGCCGTCACGCTGTTCTGGCCGCCTTCCGGCATCGCCATGGCAGCCGTTCTGCTGGGTGGCAACCGCTATTTACCGGCGATACTCGTCGGTGCTTTTCTTTCCAACCTGACTTCGGGCATTTCCCTGCTGGCGGTGCTTGGGATGACCTCCGGTGCGGTGCTGGAAGCCTGGCTGGGAGCCTGGTTGCTCAGGCGCTACACGCGCTTCAATCTGCGCTTGTCCGAGGTGCGCGATATCTACCGTCTGGGGCTGTATGGCGGAGCGATCAGCACCTTGTCCAGTGCGCTCCTGGGAGCGAGCAGCCTTTATTTCGTCGGCGCTATCGATACCCGCCAATTCCTCTCCACCACCTTGTTCTGGTGGATGGGTGATGCGCTCGGTGTGATCCTGTTCTTGCCCGCCGTGATGGCCTACGTGTTTCACAAACCGATGCCGTGGAGGCGCGCGCAACTGGCCGAACTGGTCGCGCTGCTGCTGTCCACCGCCTTGCTGACCATGCTGGTGTTCGGCGAGCTGGCTGGAGCCGGTGAGACGGGCCAGCTGGGCCTGTTCATGCTGTTTCCGCTTATTGTCTGGGCTGCACTGAGTTTCAATCAGCGTTGCGTGAGCGGTCTGTTGATCGTGATGTTTCTTCTCGCTGTGGTCAGTACGCTCAACGGTGTCGGGCCCTTTGCCGACAATGGTCTGCGCGGGGTGATCGATCTCTGGCTGTATGTCACTTTCCTTTCCGTGCTGGGCATCAGCGTGTCCGCGCTGAACTACCAGCGTACCCACGCTTTGAAACGTTTGCAGGGTAGCGAGGACGCGCTCAATCGTGCGCAGGTGATCGGCAAGGTCGGCAGCTGGCAACTGGATATGAGCAATAACCTGCTGGAATGGTCCGACCAGACTTACCGCATTTTCGGCATGCAGCGCAGCGGCGGACTCAATTACGAGATATTTCTGGCACACGTGCATCCGGACGACCGCGAGTTACTGAACCGAAAATGGGAAGAAGCCCTGCAAAGCGGCAGTTACGATGTCGAACACCGCATATTGGTCGATGGCAATATCCGCTGGGTCCACGAGCAGGCCAAGTTCGACTTCGACCCGAAGAGCGGTGTTGCCGCTTTTGCCATCGGCACCGTCCACGACATCACCGCGCAGAAAGAAGAGCAGGCCGCGTTGCGTCTGGCGGCGCGTGTATTCGAAAGCAGCGGCGAGGCGATCCTGATCACTGACGCCAAAGCCAACGTCGTCGCCGTCAACCATGCTTTTGTCGCGATGAGCGGCTACCGGACGGAAGAGATGCTGGGCAGGAACCCGAGCATGCTGGGTTCGGGACGGCACGATGAAGCGTTCTACCGTTCGATGTGGAGCGACATCATTCAGCATGGCTACTGGCAGGGCGAGATATGGGACAAGCACAAGAACGGGCGCATCTACCCCAAGTGGATGTCGATCACGGCGGTGCGCGACGGCGGTGGCGAAGTGACGAACTATGTCTCCATCGCGCGCGATATCACCGAACAGGCCGAAGCCGAGAAGAACATCCATTTTCTTGCCTACTACGATGTGCTGACCGGATTGCCGAACCGGACATTGCTGCGAGATCGACTGGGCCAGTTGATGGCTGTCGCGCATCGCGACAAGCAGCAGTTCGCGCTGCTGTTCATGGATCTCGACCGCTTCAAGTACATCAACGATTCGATGGGGCACAGCGTGGGGGACCGGCTGCTGCAGGCGGTGGCTTTGCGTATCCAGGCGCATGTGCGCGATGAAGATACCGTGGCACGGATCGGGGGCGATGAATTCATCGTGCTGCTGCGCGAGACCGGCGAGAGCGGGGCTGCCGTGGTGGCGGCCAAGCTGCTGGAAGCGCTGTCCACGCCGTACGACCTGGACGGGCAAGTCATCTCGACGCTGGGCAGTATCGGTATCAGCATCTATCCCGACCACGCACAGGATGCGGACACGCTGATCAAGAACGCCGATATGGCCATGTACCGCGCCAAGGAAGAGGGCCGCAATAACTTCCAATTCTTCCGGCCGGAGATGAACTTCCGCGTCGACCTGCTGTTCTCCATGGAGAAGGACCTGCGGCTGGCATTGGAGCGCAACGAGTTCTTCCTGCATTACCAGCCTCAGGCGGATCTGACGACAGGCAAGCTCCGCGGAGTCGAAGCGTTGATACGCTGGAACCATCCCGAGAAAGGCGCGGTCTCGCCCGCCGAGTTCATCACGGTGGCGGAGGAGACCGGGCAGATCATTCCGATCGGCGAATGGGTGCTGCGCACGGCCTGCGCGCAACTGGTGCAATGGCAGCAGGCGGGGCTGAAGGATTTCACCCTGTCGGTGAATCTGTCGATACGGCAGTTGCGCCAGCCGACGCTGGGTGAACTGGTCAGGAATGTGCTGGCCGAATGCGGTCTGGAGCCGGGCTATCTGGAACTCGAGATCACCGAGGGCATCATGATGGGCGACAACAAGATCGCGCTGAGTTTCCTCGACGAGATGAACGAGCTGGGGGTCAAACTGTCCATCGACGACTTCGGCACGGGCTTCTCCAGCTTGAACTATCTGAAAAAATTGCCGGTGCACAAACTCAAGATCGACCAGAGTTTCGTGCGCGACATCGAGACCGACGAGAGCGATGCTGCCATCATCCGCTCCATCATCGCGCTGGGCCACCGGCTCAATCTGCGCGTGATCGCGGAGGGGGTGGAGACGCAGGAGCAGCTCGACTTCCTGCGCATCCGCGGTTGCGACGAGATACAGGGTTACTTCTATTCCCGCCCCCTGTCGCCGGAAGCTGCCGCCAGCTTCATCCGCAACCCGCCGCGTCTTTCCTAGGTTTCCCCTAGGCCTTGTGCTGCCAGTAGCGCGGGCGGGTCATGCGGTGACGTTCCAGACCGATATTCTGTCCGTCCATCACGATGCTGATCGCACCATCCTCATCCGAACGCAACACCGCGCTGCCCGCAGCGCGGTAACGTGCCACGATCTCCTCGCGCGGATGCCCGAAACGGTTGCGGTATCCGGTCGTGAACACCACGAAGCGCGGGTGCACCACGTCCACGAAGGACGGCGACGAAGAACTCTTGCTGCCGTGATGCGGCGCGACCAGCAGGGTGGCGGGCAGTCCGCTCCGGTGCGCCGCCAGCAGACGCTGCTCGGATAGCTTCTCGATGTCGGCGGCGAGCAGCACGGCATGCTGCCCGATACTCACCCGCAATACGCAACTGAGCTCGTTGTCATGCTCCCGGTTTTCCCCGGCACTCGTTTCGGCGGGATGCAGCATATCGAACCGCACATCGTCCCAGAACCATGACTGCCCGTCGTGGCACGCTTCGCTGTGCGCGGCCAGACTCATCCGTGGATGGTTGTCGGGCAGTGAGGTCAGCACGTTGGTCACCGTCAGGCCCTGCAACACCGATTCCGTCCCGCCGATATGGTCGACATCGTCGTGCGACAGCACCAGCAGATCAAGATGGCCGATACCCATGCCGCGCAGTGCGGGCAGCAGGATGCGACTGCCGCTGTCCGCATCGCCGGAAAAATCCGGGCCGGTGTCGTAGAGCAGAGCGTGCTTTTGCGTCTGCACCGAGACGGCCAATCCCTGCCCGACGTCGAAGACGGTGATGAGCGCGGTCCCTTTTTCGGGTGCGGGCGGCGCGACCAGAAACATCGGCAGCAATAGCGCGATCCCCATCCAGCGCATCGGGAAACCGCGCGGGGCGAGCATCCACAATGCGCCGCCGATGCCGGCGATGACCGCCCAGGTGGGCGGTGCATGTTGCTGCCATACCGCGAACGGTAGCCGGTCGAGCAGGCCGAGCAGGTACATGCACAAGGCCAGCGCCTGATGGGCTAGATAGAGCATCCATTCGAACGGCGGCAAAGTGCCGAGCAGCGTCAGCGGCACCACCAGAAAACTGACCAGCGGGATCGCGAACGCATTGGCGAGCGGCGCAACCAGCGAGAGTTGCTGGAATAGTGCCAGCAGTGGCGGGATCAGGCCGATCATCATCGCCCATTGCACCTTGCCGTATTCGCGCAGCCAATGCTGCGTGTGCAGTCGATTGGCGGTGACATAGAAGATCAGCGCAACGGCGCCGAACGACAACCAGAACCCGGCCGACAACACCGCCCACGGGTCGGCCAGCAGCACGACCATCAATGCCGCCGCCAGCATCTGCGAGGGCGAGACGTTCCGAGAGAGCAACAGCATCAGCGTGAAGGTCGCCACCATGTACAGGGTGCGTTGCGCGGGGACCTCGTAGCCGGATGCCAGCGTGTAGAACAGGGCGGCGCACAATCCGGCGATGGCAGCCGCCTTGCGCGCGGGGAACAGCAGCGTGAGGCGGATGCTGCGCTGCCACAGCCAGTAGACCAGCGCAAAGATCATCCCGGCCAGCAGTGTGATGTGCAGGCCCGAGATGCTCATCAGGTGGTTGGTGCCGGTGCGCGTGAACAGTTGCCATTCGTCGCTGCTGATGCCGGACTGGTCGCCGATCGCCAGCGCGGTGAGGATGCCGGTGTAGGGTGCTTCGCCCAGTGTCTTCCGGAAATGCGTGCGCACAGTCTCGCGCAGATGCTGTACCAGATAGGCCGGGCTGACGGTATGTTCCGCCAGACTGCGGTTGTCGCCTTTCTCGTACACATAGCCGACTGCGCGGATATCGCGCTCCAGCGCCCAGGCCTCGAAATCGAAGTTGTTCGGGTTGCTGGTACCGTGCGGTTGTTTCAGGCGCACGGTGAACTGCCAGCGTTCACCCGCTCCCGGTTGCAGAGGATCGCGGCTGTCGCCATCGTAGGTGCTGAGCTGGATGCGGTGGGGCACATGGGCCTTGGGCGTGAGCACGCTTTCCACGTCGAAAGCGAAACGCAGGCCGCGCTCGTGCTGGCGCGGCATCTCCGCCACGATGCCGGTGACGATGATATTCTTGCCCTGCCATTCGTCCGGCAGGCTGTCGGCCAGGCGTTGTTGCGCCATCCAGGCGGCGTAGCCGTAACCCAGTGATACGGCGCAGGTCAGCAGCACCACGCGGCGGGCAAAGATCAGGTAGGTATTGTTCGCGCGCGGCAGCAACAGCGCCAGCACGGCGAGGGGCCAAAAGAACGGGAGATCGGGCAACGCCGCCTGCTGTTGCAGATACCACACGCCGATGGCAAAGAAGAGCGCGAAGGAAACCATAGTGCGTAGCGTACCGCAAAATCATAGAATCACCCCATGCGCAAATTCTTCCGAAAGTTATTGCCGGATCACGACAGTATCCGCAACCACCGCTGGCTGGCTCCGGTGCGGCATTTGCTGCACCACCCCAACCTGTGGCATCTGCATCGCCGTTCGGTGGCGGGCGGGGTGGCGGTCGGCTTGTTCTGCGGGCTTATCCCCGGGCCCCTGCAGATGATCTCTGCGGTGCTGCTGGCTGTACTGTTCCGCGTCAACCTGCCGGTCGCCGCGTTCGCCACGTTCTACACCAACCCTTTCACTATCGTGCCTTTGTACCTGCTGGCCTACGAGATCGGCATCCGGGTGAGCGGGGCGGAGCATCCTGCCGTAGTACCCACCTTCCCAGAGGTGCATTGGCAAGACTGGTTCGGCGAGGCGTGGGAATGGCTGATGGCACTGGGCCAACCCTTGTTGATCGGCTTGCCGCTATTGGCGATGGGGTTGGCGATTGGCGGATATTTCGCCGTGCGCGTGTTGTGGCGATTGATGGTGTTGTGGAAATGGAGCAAGCGTCATACTAAATAGTTGGGAACTTTGCTCAACTATTATCGTCTGATCACGCGTCCGGCAAATGTTCGCCGGATATCGTGTTAACCAAGAGAGGTGTCAGATGAAAAAAGCATATGAAGGTGTGGCAAAGTTCGTTCGCTGGATGATCGCCAGCGTGTTCGCGCTGATTGTGGCGCTCCCGACGTTCACATCCGTCAGCACTTCAATCTAATTCCTGCAACGAACGACATACGCCCCGGTACGCGAGTGCCGGGGCGTTTTATTTGGCTTCGCTATGCTGCTTGTCGAGCCGCAGTTCCGTTTGGCGCAACACGTTCTCCATCGGCTTCGACAGCATGCTGCGCGCTTCCATGAATGCCGACGAGTATTCTTCGAGAAACAACGCATCCAGCCAGGAGATACGGATGGCTTCATACAGCTCGTTGTCGGCGCGGTCGAACAGGTCGGTGATCAGGAACAGGTGTTTGCGCACGGTGGCGAAATCGCGGGCGATGATCGCTTCGCGGGTGGCCAGCCGCATGGCGCCGACTTCCAGATGGACGATGCCGAAGTCGCTTTCCTCGATGCGGGCGGCAACCTCGGGCAGGTAGAGCGTCACCTGTTTCATGAAGTCGGTGCGCTTGAGCAATGGTTTGCTGTGCTGGTGGGTCACCATGCGGCGCAGCGATGAGAATGTCTTGAAATCGAGCAGTTGCTCGAAGGGTTGCATGATGCTGTCGGCGATGGGCAGATCGGTGTGAGGCAGCGTGCGGGTAGGGAAGGGGATCATGTTCGTCGCTCCTGTAGTTAGGATGACGAGCACACTAATCCGTCGCTGTTACATGGTGATGACGGGAAGATTGCAGAAGGCTTGGTGGATCAGGCCGGGTGCAGGGTGCCGTCCACCAGTCGCAACTGCCGTTGCATCCTGCCGGCGAGTTCAAGGTCGTGGGTGACGATGATGAAGCTGGTGTTGAGTTTGGCGTTGAGGTTCTGCATCAGATCGAAGAGAGCAGAGGCTGAGGCGCGGTCGAGATTGCCGGTGGGTTCGTCGGCCAGCACGCAGGCGGGGTGGGTGACCAGCGCCCGCGCCACGGCGACACGCTGGCGTTCACCGCCGGACAGCTCGGAGGGCGTATGCCGGACGCGTTGCGCCAGACCCACTTGTTCCAGCATGGCGGCGGCCTGCGGATGCGCCTCGGCGGGCTTCATGCCGCGGATCAGCAAGGGCATGGCGACGTTCTCCAGCGCGGTGAATTCGGGCAACAGGTGGTGGAACTGGTAGACGAAGCCGAGCGAACGGTTACGCAGTTCGCCGCGCTGCGTCTCGTTCATCTTGGTGACATCCTGCCCCAATATGCTCACAGTGCCGCCGCTGATGCTGTCGAGTCCGCCGAGCAGATGCAGCAGCGTGCTCTTGCCCGAACCGGAAGCGCCGACGATGGCGATGCGCTCACCGCGTGCCACGTCGAGGTTCACGCCGTTAAGTACCGTGACGCTGAGATCGCCTTGAGAATAGGTCTTGCGCAGGTCGCGGCAAGAAATGACGTTTCCTGAATCCTGAATCCCGTATCCCGTATCCTGCTTACTCATAACGCAGTGCCTCCGCCGGCTGGATCTTGGCCGCGCGCCAGCTCGGGTAGAGCGTGGCGAACAGGCTGATCAGGAAGGACATGCCTGCAACGACGAACACATCGCCCTTTTGCAGATCGGACGGCAGTTCGCTGATGTAGTAGAACTCCTTGGACAGGAAATGCACGCCGAACAGGTTCTCGATGAAGGGGACTATCGTGCCGATGTTGAGCGCGAGCAGCATGCCGCCGAGCACACCCAGTCCCATGCCGATCAGGCCGATGAGCATGCCCTGCACCATGAAGATCTGCATGATGCTCTTCGGTGATGCACCCAGCGTGCGCAGGATGGCGATGTCGGCCTGCTTGTCGGTCACGGCCATCACCAGCGTGGAAACGATGTTGAACGCGGCGACCAGCACGATGAGCGAAAGGATGATGAACATCATCTTCTTCTCCATCGCCACCACGGCGAAATAGTTGGCGTTCTGGCGCGTCCAGTCGGTGAGGAAAGTGTCCTGCGGGACGCTCTGGCTCAACTCGAAAGAGACCTGCGGGGCGAGGTCGAGGTTGTGTAGGCTGCCGCTGATGCCGGTGACCGCGTTGCCCAGACGGTAGAGCTTCTGCGCGTCGTTGAGGTGGATCAGCGCCAGCGAGTTGTCATAAGGCGACATACCGATCTCGAAGATGCCGACCACATGGAATTGTTTCAGGCGCGGCAGCATCCCGGCGGGGGTGAACTGTCCCTGCGGGGTGATCAGCAGCACGCTGTCGCCGACACGGGTGCCCATCGCGCGCGCCAGATCGACACCGAGCACGATGCCGAATTCGCCCGCCTTCAGGTCGTTCAGCGCGCCTTTCTTCATCTTGTCGCCGACGCCGGTCAGCTTCTGTTCCGCATCGGGCAGGATACCGCGCACCATCACGCCTTCCACATTCTCGCCCAGCGACAGCATGCCCTGACCGTTGACGTAGGGTGCTGCGGCGCGAATCTCGGGATGCGTCTCGACGGTCTTCAGCACCTGCTTCCAGTCGTCGAGCTGGCCGTCGCCGATGACTTGCAGATGCGGCGTGACGCCGAGGATGCGCGCGCGGATCTCTTTCTGGAAACCGTTCATCACCGACAACACCACGATCAGCGCCATCACGCCCAGCCCGATGCCCATCATGGAGATCAGCGAGATGAAGGAGATGAAATGGTTGCGGCGCTTGGCGCGGGTATAACGCAGACCGATGAAGAGTTCGTAGGGTTGCAAGGCGACGGCTCGGGATATTGACGGGCGCTAGTGTGCCACAAGAGGGGGCGGGGCGGGATGGCAAACTGCTGTGTGCCTGTGACGGGGCAGAAGGTACGCGGGATTTGGAGGGGCGCTAACCATTAATGCCCGAGTAAGGGGGTTTGGTGCGGAAAATCGAACCTACCCCCTTTAGTTCAGCGTTTATTTTTCTGCTCCCTTAAATTGTTTTAGATAATCCCCAAATTTTTTCGCCATATTTTTATGTCCTGGACAGTGGTCGCTGTGTAGCCAGAATCGCAATTCTGGCTCACCGCCAATAAACCCATTACCTGTAGAAAAATCTATTCTCCTAGCCATCACTTCGTTAGTTTTATTGTCAATGAGTTTGTGTTCCCAGCGCCATCGATTAAAAAGATGCTTGCCTTCACTAATTGTTGTCAGATGGTTTGCGTAAACCATACTGAACCGCTGATTAACTTTCGCAACCGTTCCGTACTGACCACTTTCCTCTTTCCACACTGAGTATTCCTCCAACCCCTCCATCCCCCCCGGATTCTCAGCCTTCCATTGCTCCAGCGTCTTATAGACCCAGAACCCCGAATCCTTCGAGCAATAATACTGATGCACCGCCACGGTCGGTATCCAGTCCCAGAACGGGATCATGTACATCACCAGCGCCGCACCCCAGCCCCATTTCTTGACGCTCAGGCCGTTCTTCTTCGCATGACTCACCGCCCACGTCACCACGCCAAGCGAGATCAGCAGGTAAACCCCCATCACCATGAATACGACGAAGCCCATTACGCCACCTGCCTTTCGCTCTCAAAATCCATCAAGCCGGCAAGCTAACCCGCAGCGCATACATGGTCAATATGTCTCGCGGTCTATATATCCGGCTAGTACGTCCTTCGCGTATCCGGATTGCAGTGAGTCCGGCCTGTCCTGTTAAACTTCTTCGCATGAACCATCTCCATCTGCTCATTCCCGACCTGTTCCCCCCGCAAGACATCGCCGCCGAAGTCTGTGTCAATCTGCATCTGCCCGTGCTGGAAAAAGTACTGGCGCGGGGGGGCGCGAGTACATCTGCTGCTATTTCCCCGGAGGACTGGTTGTGTGCTTCCTTTGGGGCGCATGCTGTCGCGCCGGTGCGTGCTTCAGCCGACGGGTTGGATACCAGCGAGGGTTACTGGTTGTGCGCCGATCCGGTGAATCTGCAATTGCATCGGGCGCAGATGATGCTGATACCCGAAGTGGCGGCGACGCAGGAAGAGGCGGCCGCTTTGTGCGACAACCTCAATGCGCATTTTGCCGGGCAGGGGATGCAGTTCTTTGCGCCGCATCCGCAGCGCTGGTATCTGCGCCTGGAGGCTGCGCCGCAGTTGACGACCACGCCGCTGCGTCAGGCGGCCTGGCAGGATGCCAGGTTCCATCAGCCGCAGGGTGCGGATACCTTGCATTGGCAGCGCATCCTCACCGAGATACAGATGTCGCTGTATGCGCACCCGCTCAATCAGGCACGCGAAGCGCGCGGCGAATTGCTGGTCAGCAGCCTGTGGCTGTGGGGAGGCGGTCGGGCGATGCCTTTGCACTCGGCATTCGATGCGGTCGGCGGCGGTAGCGATATCGGACTGGCGTTCGCGCGGGCGGCAGGGATCGCGCCGGTCGCGTCGCTGGAAGATATGTTGCACGCCAAGGGGGCGAGCGGTCTGTGGGTGAACGAAGCGATGAGCAGTGCGCAGCAGCGCGGCGATTATCACGTCTGGCGTGAAGCGGTGCTGCAGCTTGATAGGGATTGCGAGTTGCTATCGCATGCATTGCGGGCAGGGCGCTTGCAGCGGCTGACGCTGGAGGTGTTGGGCGTGAATGGAACACAGCGTTTCGAATCGACACGTTCTTCGGCCTGGAAGTTCTGGCGGCCAGTGCGCGCTCTGGCGCGCTATGCGGTGTAGAATCAGGGCGACCTTGGGCGGAGCGGAAAAATGGAATTCTGGGACAAGCTGATGGGGTTCTTCTGGGGCGCGGAATCGTTACCTTTGCTGGTGATGGTGCTGGGTGTCTGGGCGCTGCTGTTCCATTTTCGCCGTGAAGAGCGCGCCAATCTCATCAACACGGTCGGCTTCTTCTTCGTTTGCCTGTTCGGGCAATTCATCGCGGGCCTATTGCATGCCATGGATCTGGGCCGTGCTGCCGCCGTGACACACGAGGTGTTCGTCATCGGTGCGGGGGTGGCGGTCATCCGCCTGTGGGGGCAACTCGTCTTCCGCGTTCTGCTGCCCGCCGTCAAACTCACCCCGCCGCGCATCACCGAGGACATCTTCGTCATCATCGCCTACATCGCCTGGTTCATGGTGCGGCTGCGTTATGCCGGACTCGATCTGGGCAGCATCCTGGCGACTTCGGCGATGATCACAGCGGTGGTGGCCTTCGCCATGCAGGATACGCTGGGCAACATCCTCGGCGGTCTGGCGCTGCAATTGGACAATTCCGTCGAAGTCGGCGACTGGATCAAGGTGGACGATATCTCCGGCAAAGTGGTGGATATCCGCTGGCGTTCGACACTGGTGGAGACGCGCAACTGGGAGACGGTGGTGTTTCCCAACAGCCAGTTGATGAAGAACAAATTCATGGTGCTGGGCCGGCGCACCGACCAGCCGGTGCAATGGCGGCGCTGGGTGTGGTTCAACGTCGGGCTGGATACCGCGCCGACGCGGGTGGTGAGTGTGGTGGAGGAATCCGTCCTGCACACCGACATCGCCAATGTGGCGAAGAGCCCAGCGCCCAACTGCCTCCTGATGGATATGGATAGCAAGGGCTACGCGCGTTATGCGCTGCGTTACTGGCTGACCGATCTGGCGCCGGACGATCCCACCGATGCCATGATGCGCTGGCACATCATGACCGCCTTGCAGCGCGCGGGCATCAAGCTGGCGCTGGAAGAGAAGAGTATCCATCTCACCAAGGAGAACGAGAAATACGACGAGGTGGTGCACCACCGTGAAGTGCTGTTGCGCATCAAGACCTTGCGCAAGGTCGAGCTATTCTCGCAACTCAATGAGGATGAACTGAAAGGACTGGCGGAACGGCTGCGCTATTCGCCGTTCGCCAAAGGCAACATCATCGCCAAACAGGGGGATGTGAAGTCGCATTGGCTTTACGTCATCATCAACGGCGAGGCCGAAGTGTTCGTCGATCTGTCCAATGGCAAGCGGCGCACCGTGCGCGCGCTGGGCCGCGGCGACTTCTTCGGCGAGATGGGGCTGTTGACCGGGGCACCGCGTTCGGCTTCGGTCATCGCCAAGAGCGATGTGGAGTGCTATCGCATCGACAAGGACGTGGTGGAAGAGCTGTTGCAGGCGCGCCCGAGCATCGCCGACGAGATATCGCATATCCTGGTCGCGCGCCGGGCCGAGCTGGATGTCGCCCTGCAGAATCTGGATGCGACCGGGAAACACCAGGACCTGACGCAGCAGCGCTACGAGATACTGGAGACCATCAAGCGCTTCTTCTCGCTGGGGAATTAACCCGACTTACATTTGGGCTTAATTCATGGGCTGGCTTGCGGTATCATTCGCTCCGGGCAATTTGAGATAAAGCACATGAAAGTCACTTTTCTGGATTTCGAGCAGCAGGTCTCCGAGCTGGAGAACAAGATCGAACAACTGCGTTACGTGCAGGACGATTCCGCACTTGATATCTCCGACGAGATCGGCAGATTGCAGAAGAAGAGCCAATCGCTGACCAAGGACATCTACGCCAAGCTCACGCCCTGGCAGATCTCGCAAGTTTCGCGTCATCCGCAGCGCCCCTATACGCTGGACTACATTCAGCACCTGTTCACCGATTTCGAAGAATTGCATGGCGACCGCAACTATGCGGACGATCCCGCCATCGTCGGCGGTCTGGCGCGTTTCAACGGCCAGAGCGTGATGGTCATCGGCCACCAGAAAGGCCGCGACACCAAGGAACGCCAGTACCGCAACTTCGGCATGCCGCGTCCGGAAGGCTACCGCAAGGCGATGCGCCTGATGCGTCTGGCCGAGAAGTTCGGCATCCCCATCATGACCTTCATCGATACCCCCGGCGCCTATCCCGGCGTGGGCGCGGAAGAGCGCGGCCAGTCCGAGGCCATCGGCAAGAACCTGTATGTGATGGCAGAGCTGCGTACCCCCATCATCTGCACCATCATCGGCGAGGGCGGTTCCGGCGGCGCGCTGGCTATCGCGGTCGGTGATGCCATGCTGATGCTGCAATATGCGACCTATTCCGTCATCTCGCCCGAGGGCTGCGCCTCCATCCTGTGGAAGAGCGCGGACAAGGCCTCCGAGGCGGCCGAGACGCTGGGCATCACAGCGACCCGTTTGAAGACGCTGGGTCTGGTCGACAAGATCATCAGCGAGCCGCTCGGCGGCGCGCACCGCGACTATGCTGCGATGATGCAGACCCTGAAGAAGGCCTTGCAGGAGACGCTCAACCAGGTTCAATCCCAGGCTCCCGGCGAGATGTTGCAAGCCCGTTTCAGTCGCTTGATGAGTTATGGCAAGTACAAGGAAATCGAGCTTAACTGATCACGTTGCGGCGCACCTCGCGCCGCATCTTCCCAGGCGCAGTCACATCCTCATCGGTTTGAGCGGCGGTATCGACTCCGTCGTTCTGCTGCATCTGCTGCACACCCTAGCGCCGCGCTTCGAATGGCGTCTTTCCGCCCTGCATGTCCATCACGGTATCAGCCCGAACGCCAATGACTGGGCGCAGTTCTGTGCCGATCTCTGTTCCCGCTACGGCATCAACCTGCATGTGGAACGCGTCGATATCGCCCCGTTGCGCGATGAGCACGGCATCGAGGCGGCCGCGCGCAAGTTGCGTCATGCCGCCTTTGCCGCACAGGACTGCGACTTCGTCGCGCTGGCGCACCATGCCGATGATCAGGCCGAGACTCTGCTGCTGCAATTGCTACGCGGTGCGGGGGTGAAGGGTGCTGCCGCGATGCCTGTCCTGAGCAAGGTCGAAGGGCCTGTTCTGAGCCGTGTCGAAGGGCCTGTTCTGAGCAAAATCGAAGGGCCATTCACCAAGGCGGGTAGGCCGGCATTGCTCCGCCCTTTGCTGGATATCACACGTGCCGAACTGGAAGAACATGCGCAGCAGCACGGTTTGAGCTGGATCGAGGACGAGAGCAACGCCGACGACAGCTATCCGCGCAATTTTCTGCGTCATCGCGTATTGCCGCTGCTGGCAGAGCGTTTTCCGGCCTACCGCGAAACTTTGTCGCGCAGTGCCGGTCATTTTGCCGAGGCGGCCGAATTGCAGGACGAACTGGCGCAGATCGATGCGCAAGGCGCTGTGGCGGGAGGATCGCTGCCTATCGTCGTGTTGCGGAAGCTGTCTGCGGCTCGTTCCCGCAATTTGCTGCGGTATTTCCTGCATGCGCAGGGCGCGCCGATGCCGCAGGCCGTGCAACTGGAAGACATGTTGAGCCAACTGCTGGGTGCGCGCGGTGATGCGTCGGTGTGCATCGAATACGGTGGATGGGAGGTGCGGCGCTATCAGGATCGCGTTTACGCGCAGCCGCAGCTGGGAGGGTTTGATCGCGAGTACTCCATTGTCTGGAAAGGAGAAAATGAGCTGTTCTGGCCCGCTTTGGGCGAGAAAGTCTGTTTTTGGCAGGTGATGGGGCAGGGGATCAGTCTGGCGAAGTTGCGCTCGGGCAAAGTCGAGTTGCGCCTGCGCAGCGGTGGCGAGTCGTTGCGGCCCCGCAATGGGGCGTCCACGCGCAGCCTGAAGAACCTGCTGCAGGAGCAGCAGGTGCCGCCATGGCAGCGGGAACGCCTGCCTTTGCTGTATTGCGGTGACAAACTCGTGTGCGTATTGGGAGTCGCTATCGCGGCCGACTTTCAGGCAACCGATTCCGAGCCGGGGATCGTGCCCGGATGGGCTTCCGGGCTGCGACAGGGCGGGCAAACCCTGCTAGAATCGCGCCCTCAGAATTTTCTGATTTCAAATCACTACTTGGAGAGAAGCATGGCTGTCGAACGTACCCTTTCAATCATCAAACCCGATGCCGTGGCGAAGAATGTCATCGGCAAGATCTATTCCCGTTTCGAGAGCAACGGCCTGAAGATCGTCGCATCCCAGATGCGCCATCTGTCGCGCACCGAAGCCGAAGGTTTCTACGCCGTGCACAAGGCACGTCCGTTCTTCAACGACCTGGTCGGCTTCATGATCTCCGGTCCGGTGATGATCCAGGTGCTGGAAGGCGAAAGCGCTGTCCAGAAGAACCGTGATCTGATGGGCGCGACCGATCCGAAGAAGGCCGAGAAGGGCACCATCCGTGCCGATTTCGCCGACAGCATCGACGCCAATGCCGTGCACGGTTCCGATTCCGCCGAAAACGCCAAGATCGAGATCGATTACTTCTTCGCCCCGAAGAACGTTCACTCGCGTTAATGCAAAACCTCCTCGACTTTGATGCGCAACAACTGACTGTCTGGTTTGCGGAGCAGGGCGAAAAGCCCTTCCGCGCCAAGCAGGTGTTGCGCTGGATCTACAAAGCCGGGGAGTCCGATTTCGATGCGATGAGCGATCTGGCGATCTCTCTTCGCGAAAAGCTGAAACAGACCGCCTGTGTCCAGACACCCACGGTGATGCGCGAAGAGACCGCCTCTGACGGTACGCGCAAGTGGCTGCTGGATGTGGGGACGGGTAATGCGGTCGAGACCGTGTACATCCCGGAAGAAGGCCGGGGCACGCTGTGCGTGTCGACTCAGGCCGGGTGCGCACTCGATTGCGCATTCTGTTCCACCGGCAAACAGGGTTTCAACCGCAACCTCTCCACCGCCGAGATCATCGGTCAGGTGTGGTGGGCGAATCACGAGCTCGGCAAGAACGCTGACGGCAACTGGCCGGTCACCAACGTGGTGCTGATGGGCATGGGCGAGCCATTGTTGAATTTCGACAGCACTGTGAGTGCTCTGCGCCTGATGCTGGACGACAATGCCTACGGCCTGTCGCGCCGTCGCGTGACGGTGTCCACTTCCGGCGTGGTGCCGGCGATGGACCGTTTGCGCGATGAATGCCCGGTCGCATTGGCGATCTCGCTGCACGCGCCGAACGATGCGTTGCGCAATGAGCTGGTGCCGATCAACCAGAAATATCCATTGAAGGAATTGATGGCGGCCTGTCAGCGTTACCTGGAAAAGGCGCCGCGCGATTTCGTCACCTTCGAGTATGTGATGCTGGCAGGTGTGAATGACGGCGTGCAGCATGCGCGCGAACTGATCAACCTGGTGCATGACGTGCCGTGCAAGTTCAATCTCATCCCGTTCAACCCGTTCCCGCAAGCGCCGTATCAGCGTTCAGACATGGAGGCGGTGAAACGATTCCGCGACGTGCTGATGCAGGCCGATATCGTCACCACCATCCGCAAGGTGCGCGGCGACGACATTGCGGCTGCCTGCGGTCAACTGGCCGGGCAGGTGCAGGACAAGACGAAACGAACCCATCGATTGCAGGAGGCGAGTCAATGAAGAGAATCTGCGTGTTGCTTGTGGTCGCTCTGTTGACGGCGTGCGCTTCTTCCGGCGGGGGCTCAGCGGGGACTCCGCAAGTTGATGTGACGCGTGCTCAGGCGAGTGCCAGGATCCATACCGAGCTGGCGGCTGCGTACTATGAACGCGCCCAGTATGCAGTGGCTTTACAGGAAATCGCAGTGGCTTTGCAGGGGAATTCCGATTACGCGCCAGCCTACACTGTGCGGGCCTTGGTTCGGATGGCATTGCGCGAGGATGAGCAGGCTGATGCGGATTTTCGCCGCAGCATGAGTCTGGATAGCACGAACTCGGAGACGCGTAACAACTACGGCTGGTTTCTTTGCCAGCGTGGCCGCGTCCAAGAGTCATTGAAGCAGTTTCAGGAAGCATTGAGCAATCCGCTGTATGCGACGCCTGAGATGGCCTATGTGAACCTGGGAATGTGCTCAATGAAAGCCGGGTTGCTGAAAGACGCAGAAAGCAATCTGCAAAGAGCCCTGATTCTTCGTCCAGGCATGCAGGAAGCTTTGTATGGATTGGCGACAATGAGTTACAACAGTGGCGACTTCGCCGGCGCAAAATCCTACTTATTGCGTTTTTCCCAAGGCTCAAGGGAGCTGAATGCGGAACAGCTTTGGCTGGCTGTTCGTATCGAGCGCAAGATGCGCGATCGGAATTCGGAAGCCAGTTACGCGTTGCAGTTGCGTAAGAATTACCCTGACTCCCGCGAGGCACAACTTTTATTGCAAGGCGAATGATGGATATTCCTGACGAAGCGAAAGAACCTGTATCGCAACTGAATGTGGGTACGACCCTGCGCGAGGCTCGCGAAGGGCAGGGGATGAGCGTGTACGATATCGCTGAGCGGATCAAGTTTGCACCCAAGCAAGTCGAGGCCCTGGAGGCCAATGATTACGAACGACTGCCCAAGGCCACGTTCCTGCGCGGTTTCGTGCGCAGTTATGCGCGTGTCTTGCAACTGGATGAGGCGGAACTGATCGCAGCCTTGCCGACTGAACCCTCGACGCAACAGATTACCAAGCAGCAGATCGTCGATGTTTCTTTTCCGAGTGTACTGGCATCGCGACGCATCAATGTGATGTGGCTGGCCGGGGCGTTGGGTGTGGCTTTGGTGCTGGGCTTGTTCGTGTGGTTGAGCGATGGCGAGTCCGCGCAGAAGCCATCCGAAGTCGTAGTCGAAACTGTTCCATTGCCGATGCAGGATGCTGGGGCCTCAGCCGTTGTTGCACCGCCGACTTTATCTGCTGAGCCGGAGATCGCCAAGATCGCAGAACCCCGCAAAGTCGAGCAAAAGGTGACTAAGACGCAAACAACCGCAGTTACTGCGCCAGTGCCGGTAATTCCTGTCGTCTCTTCTGTGGCATCAACTGCAACCGCCAAGCCTCCCGTAGCCCCTGAGATGCTGAAGCGCCGCCCGCTGCATTTCGTGTTCACAGGTGCCGCCTGGATAGAGGTGATCGACGTCAACGGGGATATCCTGTTGTCGAGGAGTAATCTTGGTGGCACGGAAAAATGGATAGGCGGTCCCCGTCGTGCGCCTTATGACGTATCCATCGGCAATCCGGGCAACGTCAAGATGTATTACAAAGGGAAAGAGATCGATCTCTCCGAATATGCGGGGATGAATACTGCCCGTCTGAAGGTGGAGTGAAGCGCGTGAGCCATTCCCCGATACAGCGTCGCAAGACGCAACGTGTGTTTGTTGGCGGCGTCGCCATCGGCGGCGGAGCGCCGGTCGTGGTGCAGTCGATGACCAATACCGACACGGCCGATGCAGAAGGCACGGCGCGTCAGGTTTACGAGTTGGCGCGTGCCGGATCCGAACTGGTGCGCATCACTGTCAATACTTCCGAGGCCGCTGCCCAGGTTCCACGCATCCGCAAGATGCTGGACGAGATGGGTTGCGCAGTACCACTGATCGGAGATTTCCACTACAACGGCCATCGTTTGCTCACCGAATATCCCGAGTGTGCGCAGGCGCTGGCGAAATATCGCATCAATCCCGGCAATGTCGGCAAGAACCGCAAGGGCGAGGATCAGTTCGCGATGATGATCGCGGTTGCGAAACAGTATGACAAGCCGGTGCGTATCGGTGTCAATTGGGGCAGCTTGGACCAGGACATCGTTGTGCGCATGATGGACGAGAATGCGAAACTGCCACAGCCGAAGGAAGTGCGCGAAGTGACACGCGAAGCGCTGATCGTCTCCGCGCTGGACAGCGCGAAACGTGCCGAGGAACTGGGGCTGCCGCGCGAACGCATTGTGTTGTCGTGCAAGGTGAGCGAGGTACAGGATCTGATCGCGGTGTATCAGGAGTTGGCCAGACGCTGCGATTATGCGCTGCATCTGGGGCTGACCGAGGCTGGCATGGGTTCGAAAGGGATCGTGGCATCCACAGCCGCGCTGGCGGTGCTGTTGCAACAGGGCATAGGCGATACCATCCGCGTTTCGCTGACGCCAGCGCCCGGCGGCGCGCGTACCGAAGAGGTGGTGGTGGCGCAGGAGATATTGCAGACCATGGGATTGCGCTCATTCACACCGATGGTGATCGCCTGTCCGGGTTGCGGGCGTACCACTAGCACGGTGTTCCAGGAGCTGGCGCAGCATATCCAAAATTATCTGCGCGCGCAGATGCCGGTATGGCGCGAGCAATACGTGGGTGTGGAAGAGATGACGGTCGCGGTGATGGGTTGCATCGTCAACGGACCCGGGGAAAGCAAGCTGGCGAATATCGGCATCAGCCTGCCGGGCACGGGCGAAAATCCTGCCGCGCCGGTGTATGTGGACGGCGAGAAAGTGACCACCCTGCGCGGCGACAACATCGCCAAGGAGTTCACGCAAATCGTCAATGAATATGTGGCAAGAAAGTACGTCAAGAAATGAGCGAGACGCTGCAAGCAGTAAAAGGAATGAACGATATCCTGCCCGACGAGGCTGGGCTTTGGTTGTGGTTCGAGGACACGGTGCGCGAGTGGCTGGAAGGCTACGGCTATCGCAACATCCGCATGCCGCTGCTGGAGCCGACCGCGCTGTTCAAGCGCGCCATCGGCGAAGTCACCGACATCGTGGAAAAAGAGATGTACAGCTTCGAGGACAGTCTCAACGGCGACCAGCTCACGCTGCGTCCGGAAGGCACGGCGTCCTGCGTGCGCGCGGCATTGCAGCACAATCTGCTGTATAACGCGCCGCAGCGGCTGTGGTATGCAGGCCAGATGTTCCGTCATGAAAAACCACAGAAGGGGCGCTATCGCCAGTTCCACCAGGTCGGCGTGGAAGCGTTGGGCTTTGCCGGGCCGGACATTGATGCCGAGCAGATTGTGATGTGTGCGCGCTTGTGGAAGAAGCTGGGTATTCGCGATGTGGCTTTGCAGATCAACACACTGGGCGATGCGGCTTCGCGCCAGCGTCATCGCGAGAAGCTGATCGCTTATTTTGAGCAACACAAGGATGCGCTGGATGCCGATGCGCAACGCCGTCTGTACAGCAATCCGCTGCGGATACTCGATACCAAGAATCCTGCCATGCAAGAGCTGGTGAGTGCGGCGCCCAAGCTGATGGACGAACTGGAAACAGATGCGATCCAGCACTTCGAGGCGGTGCAGGAGATTTTGAAGCAACACGGCATCGCGTTTGAGATCAACCCGCGTCTGGTGCGCGGACTGGACTACTATAATCGTACCGTGTTCGAGTGGGTCACGACGCGGCTGGGAGCTCAGGGAACCATCTGCGCCGGAGGCCGTTACGACGGTCTGATCGAGCAGATGGGCGGCAAGGCCGCACCGGCGATGGGCTTTGCCATGGGCGTGGAACGCCTGCTGGCGTTGTTGCAGGAAGACGGCATGCAGAACCCGTCCGCGCCGGTGGATGTATATGTGGTGCACCAGGGCGAGCAGGCGCAGCGATTGGCGTGGCGCGTGGCGGAAGACCTGCGTGATGGCGGTATACGGGTGTTGCTGCATTGCGGTGGCGGCAGTTTCAAGTCGCAGATGAAGAAAGCGGATGGCAGCGCGGCGGCATGCGCCATCATTATCGGTGACGACGAGGTAGCGGCGCAGGCCGTGATGTTGAAGCCTTTGCGCGGCGAGGGAGAGCAGCAGCGCGTTGCGCTGGATGCATTGCAGGAAAAAATAGTTGAATTGATCAAGTGAGGAAATGAAGATGTCGAATCTGGATTTGCAGGAACAGGAACAAGTCGATGCGCTGAAGGCCTGGTGGAGTGAGAACGGCAAATGGGTGGTCGGCGCCATCGTGGTCGGACTGCTCGGCTTCGCCGGGATGCAGTACTGGAAGAGCTACCAGTCTGGACAGTCGGCCGAGGCAGCCAAGCTCTACGCCGAAGTGATGAAGCAGGCCGCGACCAACGATGCCAAGCGTATCAGCGATGCTGCGGATGCATTGGTCAGCCGATACGGCAGCAGCGCATACGCGCCGCGCGCGCAATTGCTGGCGGCACAGGCCAACTTGCAGGCACGCGATGCGGCACATGCCAAAGTGCAGTTGCAGTGGGTGATCGAGCATGCCAGCGAGTCCGGCCTGCAGGATACAGCGCGCCTGAAATTGGCCAGTGTGCTGCTGGATGAGCAGAGCTACGATGAAGCGCTGAAGCAACTCGATGCCGCCCATCCAGAATCATTCACGGGCTTGTATGCCGACCTCAAGGGCGATGTGTTGAGCGCACAGGGCAAAGTGGCGGAAGCGCGCGCCGCCTATCAGGAGGCTTTCGACAAGACCGATGCCAAGAGCGTATATCGCAATCTGATCCAGTTGAAACTGGACGGTCTGGGTGCGGCTAAATGAGATTGAAACGCCAACTTATCGTCGCGTTGCTGCCCTTGGCTTTGGTTGCCTGTAGCAGCGACAAGCCAAAGATTGAGCCGGCCAAGCTGGTCGACTTCCAGGCCAAGGCCAAGATTGAAGTACGCTGGGACAACGATGTTGGTGATGCCGGACAAAGCGTGCTGTTCCCGGCGGTGACACGCGAAGCCGTGTTTGCCGCGAATGCGGATGGCGATGTGTATCGTTTCGACCGCAACACTGGCAAGCAGGCCTGGCGCATCGATAGCGGGTTCGCCATCACTGGTGGCGTCGGCTCCGGCGGCGGTCTGGTGCTGGTCGGCGGCGAAAAGGGCGAACTGGCCGCCTACGATGAGGACAGCGGCAAGCAGAAATGGCAAGTCAAAGTATCCAGCGATGTATTGAGCCCGCCCAAGGTTTCCGATGGCGTGGTGGTGGTGCGTACCGGCAACCAGCGTATCACCGGCTTGAGCGCGAAGGACGGTAGCCGCCTCTGGTTGTACGAGCGGGCAACGCCCACGCTGATCGTGCGCAGCCATGCCGGAGTACTGATCCGCAATGGCCTAGTCTATGCCGGTTTTGCCGCCGGCAAGCTGGCGGCGATCAACCTGAAGAACGGGGTGGTGGTTTGGGAGTCCACGGTCTCGCAGCCGCGCGGCAACACCGAACTGGAACGCATCAGCGATATCACCAGTCTGCCGGTGGCGGACGACGCACAGGTTTGCGCCGTGGCGTTCCAAGGGCGCCTTGCCTGCTTCGATGCGGTGCAGGGGGGCGCATTGTGGACGCGCGATGTCTCCAGCGACAAGGGATTGGCCCTGTGGGGGAAGATGCTGTATCTGACCGACACCGACAGCAACGTGCTGGCGCTGGACAAGAGCAGCGGTGCTTCGCTGTGGAAGAACAGCCAGTTGTCGTTGCGCGGCGGGACGGCAGTCTATCCGCTGGACGAATATCTGGTGTTGGGCGACTACGAAGGCTACCTGCATGTGCTGAAACGCGATGACGGCAGCTTTGTCGCCAGACGCAAAACCGACGGCAGCGCGATCCACATTGCGCCGATGACGCTCGGCGACGGCGCCTTGGTGCAAACCAGCGACGGCGAACTTTATTCGATCGCCATCCGATAATGCTACCTACCATCGTACTTGTCGGCCGTCCCAATGTGGGCAAATCCACATTGTTCAACCGCCTCACGCGCAGCCGTGACGCGCTGGTTGCCGATCAGCCGGGCCTGACGCGCGACCGCCATTACGGTCGCGGCCGGGTGGGCGAGCGTCCCTATCTGGTGGTCGATACCGGCGGACTGGAGCCGGTCGCCAAGGAAGGCATCCTGCACGAGATGGCCAAGCAGACGCGCCAGGCGGTGGATGAGGCCGATATGGTGCTGTTCATCGTCGATGGTCGCGACGGCCTGACGCCGCACGACAAGATCATCGCCACGCAACTGCGTAAGACCGGACGTCCCGTGCTGCTGCTGGTCAACAAAGCCGAAGGCATGCGCAGTGAACGCGTCACGGCCGATTTTCACGAACTTGGCTTGGGCACGCCCATTCCGATCTCGTCCGCTCATGGCGACAACGTCGCCGAGATGATTGAGGTCGCGCTGGATGAACTCCCCGCTGCGGAGCCGGAAGTCGAGGAAAAATCAGATCACCCCAAGCTGGCTATCGTTGGCCGTCCCAATGTGGGCAAATCCACGCTGGTCAACGCCATCTTGGGCGAAGAACGCGTGATCGCCTTCGATCAACCGGGCACCACGCGTGACTCCATCTATATCGATTTCGAACGCGGCGGCAAGCAGTACACCATCATCGACACCGCCGGCGTGCGTCGTCGCGGCAAGATCGACGAGGCCATCGAGAAATTCTCGGTGGTAAAGACACTGCAGGCGATCGAGGATGCCAATGTGGTGGTGCTGGTGGTGGACGCACGCGACCAGATCACCGAACAGGATGCCCATCTGGCCGACTTCGTGCTGCAGGCCGGCCGCGCGCTGGTGCTGGCGGTGAACAAATGGGACGGGCTGGACGAATATGTACGCGATACGGCCAAACGCGATATCGAGCGCAAATTGCATTTTCTTGGCTTTGCCAAACATCACTTCATCTCGGCCCTGAACGGGACGGGTGTGGATGCTCTTTTGAAATCGGTGAACCAGGCCTATGCGGCGGCGATGACCAAGTTGCCGACACCGCAACTCACCCGCGTGCTGGAAGAAGCGATCCAGAAGCAGCAACCGCCGCGCGGCGCATTCCGTCCCAAGATGCGCTATGCCCACCAAGGCGGCAGTAATCCGCCGCTCATCGTCATCCACGGCAGTGCGCTCGACAAGATTCCGGACAGCTATCGCCGCTATCTGGAAAAGACCTTTTGTGATGCTTTCAAGCTGCAGGGCACACCACTGCGCATCGAATTCAAGTCCGGCAAGAACCCGTTTGCCGACAAGAAGCATGTCATGACCGAGAGTGAACTGCGTGCAGCCCATCGCGCCCGTATCCGGGGACGCCGGCTGTACGGTTGATCTTTTCCGTATTCTTCTGTGCGGCTCAAGTATCGCCCCAATATGCCGTAAATATACTTACTGGTGTATCTCCACCCATTCCAGTGGGAGGTTGAAATGAAAGCGCTCATTCTCGGTTTGTTAGTCACTCTGCTGTTGACGGCATTTCTGTTCTTCATGATCTCCGGCGCGGCGATCGTGGAAACAGTCGCCTGGGCTGGCAGGCGCAGGGCGGGGCGCAAGGACTGACCCCATCGGTAACTCGCTCTTTCGCAATACCTGTTTTTCCAGTAAAGTGTCCGCCCCAAGAACAACAAGAGCGGACATCATGAGTACAAAAGGGCAACAACTACAAGACCCGTTCCTGAACGCATTGCGTAAGGAACATGTGCAGGTCGCCATCTATCTGGTCAACGGCATCAAGCTGCAAGGCCAGGTCGAGTCGTTCGATCAATACGTGGTACTGCTGAAGAACACCGTCACCCAGATGGTCTACAAGCACGCTATCTCCACTATCGTTCCCGCACGCGCTGTCACCATCCCCTTCGAAGCTGAGTGATGTCTGAATCAACGACTGTTGCCAATACAGCGATATTGGTCAGTCTCGATTTCGGCGCGCCCGATTACGCAGAAAGCCTGGAAGAATTACGTTTGCTGGCGGAAAGCGCCGGCGTGCATACGCTTGCGCTGGTAGAGGGCAAGCGACAGCGTCCGGACGCGTCGACCTTTGCTGGCAGTGGCAAGGTGGACGAGATCGCCGCGCTGGTCGAGGAACTGGAAGCGCCGCTGGTCATTTTCAACCACGATCTGTCCCCGGCGCAGATGCGCAATCTCACCGCCAAGATCCAGACGCGGGTGATCGACCGTACCATGCTGATCCTGGATATCTTCGCTTTGCGGGCGCAGAGCCATGAAGGCAAGGTCCAGGTCGAGTTGGCACAGCTAAAATACCTTTCCACGCGCCTGGTCGGCATGAACATGGACATGGGCCAGCAGAAGTTCGCTGTCGGCGCACGCGGTCCGGGCGAAACGCAGCTGGAGCTGGACCGGCGCAAGCTGGATAGGCGCGTCCACCTGCTCAATGAACGGCTTAAGCAGCTGAAAAAGCACCGCGAATTGCAGCGCAAGGCGCGCAACCGTTCCGACGTGATGTCGGTTTCCATCGTGGGTTATACCAACGCGGGTAAATCCACTTTATTCAACCGGTTAACCAACGCCAACGTTTATGTCGCCAACCAGTTGTTCGCCACGTTGGATACCACGGCACGCAAGATATTTCTGGAAGGTGACAGCCCGCGTCAGGTTGTGCTTTCTGACACGGTAGGGTTTATTCGCCATCTGCCGCACGGCTTGGTGGCAGCCTTTCGCAGTACGCTGGAAGAGACCGCGCTGGCCGACCTGTTGCTGCATGTGGTGGACGTGAACAGCCCCGAGCGGCACGATCAGGTGGCCGAAGTGAACAAGGTGTTGGCCGAGATCGGCGCTCAGCATATCCCGCAGATCGTGGTCTACAACAAGATCGACCTGCAGGGCCTGGAAGCGGGCGTCAAGCGCGACGAATATGGTAAAATCGCCAGCGTTCACCTGAGTGCCAAGACTGGCGCCGGTTTGACGGAATTACGGGCCGCGCTCGCCGAGATGCGCGATGTGCCGGCCTCGGAAAAGCAGGCGGAAGAATGGCATCCGCTGAATGATAATTGAATCGACCAAAAGGTAACGGACTATGGGATTGAATGATCCGCAATGGGGCAACAAGAACGGCGGCGGCCCCCCCGATCTGGAAGAGGTGATGCGCAATTTGAATCGCAAGATTGAATCGCTGTTCGGCAAGTCCGGCGGCGGCGCGCCAAAGAGCGGTGACGGCAACACTTCCGGCGGTATGGGCGGCGGAATCGGCCTGATCGTGCTGATCGTGGCACTGGTCTGGATTGCCAGCGGCTTCTATATCGTCGATGCCAGCCAGCGCGGTGTTGTGCTGCGTTTCGGCAAGCAGGTGGAGATCACTGAAGCCGGCCCGCGCTGGCACCTGCCGTATCCGGTAGAGACTGTGGAAGTGGTCAACCTGAGCCAGGTGCGTACCGCCGAGATTGGCTATCGCGAGAACGTGAAGAACAAGATGCTGAAAGAGTCGCTGATGCTGACCGATGACGAGAACATCGTCGACATCCAGTTCGCGGTGCAATATTTCCTCAAGGATCCGGCCGAATACCTGTTCAATAACCGCAATCCTGACGAGAACGTGCGCCAGGCTGCCGAGACGGCCATCCGCGAAGTGGTTGGCCGCAGCAAGATGGACTACGTGCTGTATGAAGGCCGCGAGCAGGTCGCCGCATCCACCACCAAACTGATCCAGGACATCCTCGACCGCTACAAGTCGGGCATCATTGTGAGCAAGGTCACCATGCAGAACGCGCAGCCGCCGGAACAGGTGCAGGCCGCGTTCGACGATGCCGTGAAAGCAGGCCAGGATCGCGAGCGCCAGAAGAACGAAGGCCAGGCTTACGCCAACGATGTGGTGCCGCGCGCCAAAGGTGCGGCAGCACGCCTGATGCAGGAAGCGGACGGTTACAAACAGAGCGTGATCGCCAATGCCGAGGGTGATGCGAGCCGCTTCAAGCAGATATTGATCGAGTATGAGAAAGCGCCGCAAGTGACGCGCGAACGTATGTATCAGGACATGAAACAGCAGATACTGACCAGCACCAGCAAGGTCATCGTCGACCAGAAGAGCGGCGGCGGCAATCTGCTTTACCTGCCTTTGGATAAACTGATCCAGAGCACGAACCCGGGAGCTGAATTGCCCAAGCCTACGGAGCAACTGACATCGACACCCACGAACGAGGTGGTGCAGCGCGCACCCTTGTTCGGTCGCGAAAGGGAGGCACGCTAATGAAGCTGAATTCAACCAATATTCTGGTGGGCGTGGTCGTCGTTCTGATCCTGGCCAGCATGAGTCTGTTCGTAGTGGACCAGCGCCAAGTTGCCATCGTCTTCCAGTTGAGCGAAGTGATACGGGTCGAGACCACTCCCGGACTCAAGTTCAAGTTGCCGCTGGTACAGAACGTGCGGCTGTTTGATTCCCGCATCCTGACGATGGATGCACCTGAGCCGGAACGCATCATCACAGCCGAAAAGAAGAACATGCTGGTGGACTCCTTCGTCAAATGGCGCATTGTCGATGTGAAGCAGTATTACATCAGCGTGGGCGGCGACGAGGCGCGCGCGCAGACCCGTCTGATGCAGACGGTGAACTCCGCGATGCGCGAAGAGTTCGGCAAACTCACCATCCATGAAGTGGTCTCCGGCAAGCGCGACGAACTGATGCGCGTGGTGCAGGAGAAGACCGACATTGACGCGCGCAAGATCGGCGTGGAAGTGCTCGACGTGCGCCTGAAGCGTGTGGATTTCCCGGTGGAGATCAGCGAGTCTGTCTATCGCCGTATGGATGCCGAGCGTAAACGTGTCGCCAACGAGTTGCGCGCGACGGGTAATGCCGAGAGCGAAAAGATCCGTGCTGATGCCGACAGGCAGCGCGAAGTGACCCTGGCGCAAGCCTATCGCGATGCGCAGAAGATTAAGGGTGAGGGCGATGCTAGGGCATCGGCCTTGTATGCTGGCGCGTTTGGCCGCAATCCCGAGTTCTACGCCTTCTACCGCAGTCTGGATGTCTACAAACAGGGCTTCAAGAACAAGAGCGATATCATGGTGCTGGATGCCGGTTCGCCGTTCTTCAAGTATCTGAAGGGCTCCGGCAGGGACGGCAAATAGGATCGCATGGGCGACTACTGGCTGGCGGCTTTGGGGTTGATGTTGGTGCTGGAGGGAATCATGCCGTTCCTGTTTCCCGCCTCCTGGCGCGAGACGATGCTCAAGGTTTCACAGCTTCAGGACGGTCAGGCCCGCTTCATCGGATTGACACTGATGTTGAGCGGGCTGTTGCTGATTTACTGGATGAAATGATGAATTGGTTGTTACCGGAAAATATCCAAGACATGCTGCCGGACGAGGCATGGCGCATCGAAGGCATGCGTCGCGATGTGCTTGAATTGTTGCGCCGTTCCGGCTATCAACTGGTGTCGCCCCCTTTGCTGGAATATGCCGAATCGCTGCTCATCAACGATAGCGTCGACATGGATCTGCGCAGTTTCAAGCTGGTCGACCAGTTGAGCGGCCGCACCTTGGCCTTGCGCGCTGATATCACGCCGCAGGTAGCGCGCATCGATGCCCACCTGCTCAATCGCCAGGGCGTTGCGCGCCTGTGCTATGCCGGCAGCGTGCTGCACACCCAGCCATCGGGCCTGATGCGCACTCGCGAACCCTTGCAGATCGGCGCCGAGTTGTACGGCCATACGGGTATCGAAAGCGATCTGGAGGTACAGCGCCTGATGCTGCAAGCGCTGGCCTTGCTGGGCATCTCCGGCGTGCACCTCGATCTCGGCCATGTCGCCGTGTTCCGCAGTCTGATGCAACGCGCAGCTGTTCCCGCCGGGCTGGAAAGCGAGCTGTTCAACGCCTTGCAGAGCAAGGATGTGCCGACCCTGCAAACGCTGGTCGCGGGTCTGCCGGCACAGACTCAGGCGGCGATATTGGTCCTGCCCAAGCTCTATGGCGGCATCGAAGTCATCGCGCAGGCACGTGCCGTGTTGCCGGACTATCCTGAGCTGAAGGCGGCGCTGGACGATCTGGCACAGGCGGCAGCACATCTGCAAGGCTCTGCCAGAGGTATCGGTATCGACCTGGCCGAACTGCGCGGTTACCACTATCACAGCGGCATGGTGTTCGCGGCTTACCATGAGGGAAGCCACGATGCCATCGCCGTCGGAGGCCGTTACGACGATGTGGGCAAGGCCTTCGGCCGTGCCCGTCCGGCTACCGGTTTCAGCATGGATCTGCGCCAGTTGCACGGTCTGCTGGCGAAGCAGGCCCAGGCCAAGGGGATCCACGCTCCCTATCGCCAGGACGCCTCGCTGGATGCGGCAATTGCCAAACTGCGCGAGCAGGGCGAAATCGTGGTGGTCGATCTGCTGGGCAAGGCCGAATATCACCCGGAACTGAACTGTGATCGCGAACTGGTGCTGCACGACGGCAACTGGGGCGTGGTCGCGCTGAAGAATTGAAAACTGAAAAGGTCAGGAAAGAGACATGTCCAAGAACGTTGTAGTGATCGGTACCCAGTGGGGCGATGAAGGCAAAGGCAAGGTGGTTGACTGGCTGACCGACCATGCGCAGGGTGTGGTGCGCTTCCAGGGCGGTCACAACGCCGGCCACACGCTGGTCATCAATGGCGAGAAGACTGTGTTGCACCTCATCCCCTCCGGCATTTTGCGCGATAACGTGAAGTGTTACATCGGCAACGGTGTGGTGCTGTCCCCATCCGCCCTGCTGAAGGAGATGGACCAACTGGAGACCGCTGGTGTGCATGTGTATGACCGCCTTCGCATCTCCGAAGCCTGCCCGCTGATCCTGCCGCATCACGTGGCGCTGGATCAGGCGCGCGAGATCGCCAAGGGTGCGGGCAAGATCGGCACCACCGGACGCGGCATTGGCCCGGCCTACGAAGATAAGGTGGCGCGCCGCGCAATCCGTCTGCAGGACCTGTTCCACCGCAAGCGTTTCGCCGCGAAGCTGGGCGAAGTGCTGGACTATCACAACTTCGTGCTGAAGAATTATTTCAAAGCCGAGGCCGTCGATTTCAACAAGACCATGGATGAGACGCTGGCGCTGGCCGAGCGCCTGAAGCCGCTGGTGCTGGATGTGCCGCGCGCGCTGTACGAGGCAAACAAGGCCGGACAGAATCTGCTGTTTGAAGGTGCACAGGGCACCCTGCTGGACATCGATCACGGTACTTATCCGTTTGTGACTTCCAGCAACTGCATCTCCGGCGCAGCCTGCGCCGGCGCCGGCATTGGCCCGCAGAGCCTGCATTACGTACTGGGTATCACCAAGGCCTATACCACGCGTGTCGGTTCCGGTCCGTTCCCGACCGAGCTGTACGATGCCGAACTGAAGCAGGATCCCATCGGCAAGATGCTGGCTGAGAAGGGACACGAATTCGGATCCACCACGGGTCGCGCCCGCCGCTGTGGCTGGTTCGATGCTGCTGCACTGAAACGTTCCATCCAGATCAACGGAGTGTCCGGCCTGTGCGTGACCAAACTGGACGTGATGGACGGCATGGAGAAGGTGCGTATCGGCGTGGGCTACAACATCGACGGCCAGTTCAGCGATATCCTGCCGGTCGGTTCCGAGTCACTGGTGGATTGCGTACCAGTGTATGAGGACATGCCGGGCTGGAGCGACAGCACGGTCGGTGTGAAGCGTTACGAAGACCTGCCGCTGCAGGCCCGCAAGTATCTGGAACGTATCGCCGAGATCTGCGAAGTACCGGTGGATATGGTTTCCACCGGGCCGGACCGCGACGAAACTATCGTTTTGCGTCACCCGTTCAAGGTCTGAGCAGGTGATTCAAACGGTAGAAACGAGCACGCATCGCCAAGGCGGTGCGTGTTTTTATTTGAAATACTTGAAAAGCATGGATACAAACAAAAATGGCCCGCTTGCGCGGACCATCTTGTTGATAATTGGTGCCCAGAAGAGGCTCGGTCACGCTTGCGCGACCCCGGCATCCCTTGCACCGGATGCCTTTCGAGTCCTGGCGCGAAGCACGCAGGTGCTTCGCTTGTTCCGGGCACAAAACAAAAATGGCCCGCTTACGCGAGCCATCTTGTTGAATTATGGTGCCCAGAAGAGGACTCGAACCTCCACAGTCTTGCAACCGCTAGGACCTGAACCTAGTGCGTCTACCAATTCCGCCATCTGGGCATTGCTTCGAGGGTGCGCACTTTAATTGCTATAGGATTCTCTGTCAATGACGAAAAAGAAAAAAAATATCCGCGAACTCGATCCCTTCTTGGAACGGGAGCGCGAACAGTACGAACAACCCTTGCCCAGCCGCGAGTATATCTTGCAGTTGCTGGCCGAACGGGGGGTGCCGGTGGAGCCGGACGAGCTGTGCGGCCTGCTGCAGATCGAGGACCATGAAGCCGAGCTGTTCAACAGACGCCTGCGTGCCATGGAGCGCGACGGCCAGATCATGCGCAACCGCAAAGGCGCCATCTGCCAGGTGGACAAGCTCGACCTGATCAAGGGCAAGGTGCAGGGCCATCCGGACGGTTTTGGCTTCCTGATTCCGGAGGACGGCAGCGCAGACCTGGTGCTGAGCGAGAAGGAGATGCACAAGGCGCTGCATGGCGATACCGTGATGGCGCGGGTCGGCGGCGAGGACAGGCGCGGTCGCCGCGAGGCCAAGATCGTCGAGGTGCTGGAACAGGCCAACACGCGCGTGGTCGGGCGTCTGTACGAAGAACACGGCATCCTGTTCGTGGTCGCCGAGAACCGCCGTATCAGCCAGGACTTCCTGGTTGCGCCGGGCGCTTCCGGCGGGGCCAAGGCAGGGCAGGTGGTGATGCTGGAGATCATGCAGCAACCGTCCAAGCACGCCCAACCCATCGGGCGAATCGTCGAGGTGCTGGGCAACTACGCCGATCCCGGCATGGAGATCGAGATCGCCCTGCGCAAACACGATCTGCCCAACGAGTTCCCGCATGACGCCAAAAAGCAGGCCGAGGCGATCTCGCCCGAGGTCAAACCGGCCGACTATGCCGGACGCGAAAGTGTGGCCCAGTTGCCGCTGGTGACCATTGACGGCGAAACCGCGCGCGACTTCGACGACGCCGTGTATTGCGAACCGAACGCGCATGGTTTCCGTCTGGTGGTGGCCATCGCCGACGTGAGCAATTATGTCAAATCCGGCGACGCGCTGGACAAGGAAGCGATCAATCGCGGCAACTCGGTGTATTTCCCGCGCCGAGTGATTCCGATGCTGCCGGAAGAATTGTCCAACGGTCTGTGTTCGCTCAACCCCAACGTCGAGCGGCTATGCATGGTGTGCGACATGCAGATCAGTGCAGAGGGGGAGATCGGGAAATATCGCTTCTATCCCTCGGTGATGTTCTCGCATGCGCGCCTGACCTATACCAAGGTCGCCGACATGCTGGAAAATCCGCAGGGCGAGAATGCGCGCGAATATGCCGCCGTGTTGCCGCATATCAACAATCTGTACAAGCTGTTCCAGGTTCTGTTGCAGGCGCGCGCGAAGCGCGGTGCCATCGATTTCGAGACGGTCGAGACGCAGATGATCTTCAACGACCAGGGCAAGATCGAGAAGATCGTGCCGGTCATCCGCAACGACGCCCACAAGCTGATCGAGGAATGCATGCTGGCGGCCAACGTGTGTGCGGCAGCTTTCCTGAAAGAGCATGAGCATCCGGTGTTGTACCGCGTGCACGAAGGCCCGACGCCGGAGAAGCTGGAAGCGGTGCGCGAATTCTTCAAGGAATTCGGCCTGCAACTGGGCGGCGGCGACGATCCGCAGGCGGGCGACTATTCCAAGTTGCTCAAGCAGATCAAGGGCCGCCCCGATGCCGGCCTGCTGCAGACCGTGATGCTGCGTTCCTTGCGCCAGGCCGTGTATGCGCCGGAGAATCTGGGCCACTTCGGCCTAGGCTATGAGGCTTATGCACACTTTACCTCGCCCATCCGGCGTTATCCCGACCTGTTGGTGCATCGCGCCATCAAGGCCGTGCTGGAAGGCAAAAAATACAAGCCGCAACTCAAGTGGGCGGAACTTGGCGTGCATTGTTCGATGACCGAGCGCCGTGCCGACGATGCTACGCGCGATGTGGAAGCCTGGCTCAAGTGTTTCTATATGCGCGACCATCTGGGCAGCGTGTTCGACGGCACCATCTCCTCGGTCACCGGCTTCGGTCTGTTCGTCGCACTGGACGATCTGTATGTCGAGGGATTGGTGCATGTGTCCGAACTCGGCGCCGACTACTATCACTTCGATGCGGCCAAGCACCAGATGCTGGGCGAACGTACCGGCAAACGCTACCGTCTCGGTGACCGCGTGCGCGTGAAGGTGGTGCGGGTGGACATGGAAAGCACCAAGATCGATTTCGTGCTGGAGAGCGTGCAGAGCAACGACGCATCGCCACAGATCAATGTCGGCGCCTGGGGCGCTACCCCGCCCAAGAAGGCTGGAGCAAAACCGGCCAAGAATGCAAAATCTGGAAAGGCTGGTAAGCGTCATGGCTGAGTCGCGCATCATCCACGGTTTCCATGCCGTCACCGGCCGCATCCGCCAGAACGCCGACAGCGTGCTGGAAGTGTTTGTCGATCCGCAACGCAAGGATCCGCGCGCGCGCGATCTGCTCAAGCTGGCGGAGAGCAACGGCGTGCGCGTCATCCAGGTGGACAGCAAGCGTCTCGACGGCATGGCCGGCAACACGCGCCACCAGGGCGTCGCCGCACGCGTGGACGCGGCGCAGAAGGTGCAGCATCTGGATGACGTGCTGGATACATTGACCGAGCCGGCTTTGCTGCTGGTGCTGGACGGCGTGCAGGACCCGCACAATCTGGGCGCCTGCCTGCGTAGCGCCGATGCCTTCGGCGTGCATGCGGTGATCGCCCCCAAGGATCGTGCCGTGGGTATCAATGCCACTGTGGAAAAGGTCGCCTGCGGCGCGGCGCAGACCGTGCCCTATATCACCGTGACCAACCTGGCGCGCACCCTGCGCGAACTGCAGGAGCGCGATATCTGGGTGATCGGCATGGATGGCGAAGCCGAGACAAATCTGTATGATGTGCAGCACAACGGTGCGGTAGCTTGGGTGCTGGGCGCTGAAGGCGAAGGTTTGCGCCGACTGACCAAGGAAACCTGCGATCAGCTGGTGCGTATTCCGATGCAGGGGAGCGTGGAAAGTCTGAACGTATCGGTGAGTACTGGCGTTTGTCTCTATGAAGCAAGAAGGCAGAGGGCGGCTACAAAATAATAGAATCGGTAGGAGGGTTGAAGATGCAGAAGTTCGATTTTTCGATTCTGACTCGCGACGGCCAGAAGGTGGAAAGCATCGTGATTGCCGGCAAGGACGAGGCGGAAGCGGAACGCAAACTGCGGCAGATGTACCGCTATTGCGAGATCGTCAGCTGCAATTCAAAGCAGGCGGACAGCAGTGTGGGCGGACAGCAGTCGATGTCGGTCGAGGATATTCTGTCGCTAATCTCCAAGTGACCTGTCACTCGATGAAGCCGTCGGACATCAATTCTTTCAGCAAATCGTCGTAATCTTTGGCGCCGCGACTCTCCGGCGCATGTTCATACACCGTTTTGTTCAAGGCCGGACTTTCGGCCAGGCTGACGTTCTCCGCGATGCGCGTCTTGCAGACATCGGCCCCGAAGTGATCCTCCACAATCTTCAGCACATCCCAGGCCATGCGCCGGCGCCCGTCGAAACGGGTGATCAGATAGCGGCGTTCGACTCGCCGTTTGAGCACTTGCTCCAGCGCAGCCAGCGTCTTCTCGATCTGGATCGCGCCCTTGGTGGAAAGGTGGTCGGCCGAGATCGGCACGATCAGTCCGCTACACGCGAAGATCGCGTTTAGCGACAGCACGCCGACCAGCGGGCTGCAGTCGATCACCACCGGGGTGTCCTTGCCGCCGAAACGTTCCACCTGCAGCGCATTGTTGAGTTTGTTTACGACGTTGAATCCCTTGCCATACAGCGCATCCACCTTGGACAACTCGGTATGCGACGGGATGACCTGGATCTTGCTGGGAGAGTCCAGCACCAGTCCGCGCAAGGGGCGATTGCTCTGGAACAGCCCCAGCACAGTGTCGGCTCCCGACTTCACCGAAACGTTGGCGATGGACGTGAGCTGAGCCTGCGGGTCGAGGTCAATGCCGTAGGTGGTACGACCGATGCGCGACAGTGCAGCAGCTAGATTGACGGCGGTGGTGGTCTTGCCGACCCCGCCTTTTTGATTGAAGACAGCGATGATGCTCATACGGCCAAGATTCTAGCCGAAATCGCTGACAGATATGGGGAAATCGGGAGACGAAAGCGCGGTCCGGCCCAAGACGGGCCGAGCCGATTGGCGCGTCAGTTGCGGGTATACAGGATCTGCTTGGTATTGCCTTCGCAGGTGCCGACCACTTTGCCGGTCGTCTCCCCGGCTTGGGTGGCAGCGGCAACACCGGATGCCGGGGCTGGAGCCGCCTGGGCGATTGGAACGACCTCCAGCGTATACGAGGGGATTCCCTTGGCTTGCAGCTTGGTATCGATCTGAGCTTTCAGGCTATCGCACGAAGCCATTGCGGGGATGGAAAAGCTGAACAAACATGAGGCGAATAACAGTTTACGCATACACACGACTCCTTTTCGGATTGTGAAACAGCTCATGTTTCCTGCGGCATGCACTTCGGGTCGGCAGCAGCCCTTTCAGCGCAACAACTCTTCGATCTTGCGGTTCGCCCCCTGCAGTTTCTTGAACAGCGCGAGCAGCAAGGCTTTGTCCATATAGGCCTTGGCCTCGCCGCTGAGCATGTCGATGCCGGACTTTCTGATCTCGGCAGAGATCAATTGGCCGTCGGCGATGACGGTCGCCGAACGCGAAATGTTCTCGTTGGCGAAGAACATGCCCTCGCCGATACATTCGCCGCTGCGTATCGTGCCGACCACTTTTTTGCTGTAGTACACCGTGGCGGTGCCGAACAGAATCACGTAGAACGCGTCCATGTCATCGCCTTCCTCGGTGAGACGATCGCCGGCCGAGAAGGTCCTGATCTGGGAGTGCTCGGCAACGGGCTTGAGCCACTCGCTGGGGATGGGGTCGAAGAAGGAACATTTGCGCAGTTCGTTGAAACGGTCGTTGGAGACCTCGTCCAGGCGCTTGGTGAAACTGGCGAGGCTGGCTTGGATGGCATCTAACTCGTTCATTTTCCCCTCCTTGGACAGATCCATAAAACGTCACGAACTCCTGAATAATGCGCAAGTTACCACAAGCCGCGAAGAATGTGTTGCCGAGCGCGATTCGGATAAACTGGCGGCCATGGAAACGACACCGGAATGGAACAAAGAGGAACTGTTGAACTTGCAGTCGTTCGCACCGCTGCACCCGATCATTGCGCACATCGAAGCAGAAAGCTTCCCCGCACTGGAGACATGCAACGGACTGCTTGCCGCCCGTCGACCGGCCATCACAGTGCAGAATGGACATGCGCTGCGCTTCGTGCCGCAGGAATACGGCAAGCTGCCGTTCGAGGCGCAATACGAGCCGCGCTGTTACCTGAAGGGCGAAGTGCCGACGCGCGAGGATAACTGGCACGACCTGCTGAATGCGCTGGTGTGGCTCACCTTCCCCAAGGCCAAGGCAGCGATCAATGCTCGCCATTTCGAGGCACTGACGACCGGGCAGGATGACACGACGCACAGCCAGCGCGGCGCCGTACGCGATACCAATACCTTGCTGGACGAATCCGGTGTCATCGTGCCGTATGCGCATACGGAACTGGCCGGACTGTTGCGCGATTTCCGATGGAAGGAATTGTTCTGGGAACGGCGGGCAGAAGTGCAGAACGGCATGGGTTTCTATCTGTTCGGCCATGGCTTGTATGAAAAGGCTTTGCGGCCCTATACCGGCATGACGGGACAGGGCTTGCTGCTACCGGTGGAACCGGCGTTCTTTACCTGGTCGTTGCCGCAACGTCTGGCGCATCTGGATGATTTGTTGGCGCAGTATTTGTACGCGCCGCAGCATTGCCGCAGCACCCGCGAACTGACGCCGGTGCCTTTGCTGGGCGTACCGGGATGGAGCGCGGAGAATGAAGAAGCAGCGTATTACGACGACACCCGATATTTTCGCAAAGGCAGGAACGACCGTGCATAGCCGCCTGAACAGATACCTTCTATTGGTCGGCATCGCATGTGCCGGATTTCTTCCGCATCATGTCCTTGCCGGAACGGACGCCGCGATGGCGTATATCGACAAACAGCTCGAATCGCATCAGGGCCAAAGCGGCGTCTATGTGCTCGACACCGGCGAGGAGGCGTTGCTGGCGCGCGCCTGGCTGGCCGAACATGCGCAACAATCGATAGAGGTGCAGTACTTCATCTGGAGTGCGGACAACATCGGCATCCTGGCCGCCGAAGCCCTGCTGAAAGCCGCGGATCGCGGGGTGGCGGTGCGCATCATCGTCGACGACCTGATGATCGATGCGCCGGATGAGTCCCTGCTGGCGCTGGCGCGCCATCCCAATATCGATATCAGGATATACAACCCCAAGACTTCTGTCGGCGTACCCGTGCAGAAGCGCGTGCTGAACGTGGCGGGCGATTTTCGCGGGGTGAACCAGCGCATGCACGACAAGACCTTCATCGTCGACGGAAAGGTCGCCATCACCGGCGGGCGCAACATGGCCGCCGAGTATTACGACTACAACCATGAATACAACTTCCGCGACCGCGACGCGCTGGTGCTGGGAACGGTGGTCGCGACGATGCGTAGCAGTTTCGACGTGTTCTGGGCCAGCGAGCTGTGCGTGAAGGTGGAGGAGCTCTACGACGGCTTCGGCCTGATGCAGAAGAGCGTCCGCGTCAACGAGGAAGAGATCGCGCAGATATACCGCGAACTGCACGATTATGCCGACTCGCCCGAGAACTTTGCAGCGGAAGTGCGAAGTGCCATCGACAGTGTGCCGATGGCATTTTCGCGACTGACCGGGCAAGTCACGTGGGGCAAGGTGGACTTCATCAGCGACATCCCGGGAAAGAACGGGAATCGCTTCAGGCTATCGGGCGGGGGCGTGACTACCTCGGTACTGGCGAGTCTGGTCGACTCGGCGAGTGATCATATCGTGATCCAGTCGCCCTATCTGGTGATGTCGGATGAATCGCTTGACCTGTTCCGGAAGGCTGTCGCGCGCGGCGTGAAGATACGGATCAACACCAATTCCCTCGCCTCCAGCGACAACCTGCAGGCCTCCAGCGGATACCGCAACCAGCGCGACGAGTTGCTCGAGATGGGGCTGGGAATCTACGAGTTTCGCCCCGATGCGGAGATCAAAAGCAAATTGCTGAAGAGTGCGATAGCCGACAAGGTCAAACCGCCCATCTTCTCCCTGCATGCTAAAACCATGGTGGTGGACTCAAAGACCGTCTACATAGGTACATACAACCTTGATCCGCGTTCGGAGAACCTGAATACCGAGGTGGGTGTGATCATACAGAACGAGGGGCTGGCGCGAGCGGTCGAATCGGCCATCGAGATGGACATGCAGGCCGGGAACAGCTGGAATGCAGCCGCCGACGATCCGGATCAGTACGTGTCTTTATTCAAACGGAGCAAGGTCAGATTCTGGCAACTGCTGCCGATCAAACCGCTGTTGTGATCGGCAGCCTACGCCTCCGGAATCGATTTCGCACAATAGAGCCCGCTCAGCACCGCGCCTTCCAGCGTGG
>Ga0154599_115_pt1 | contig 65994 bp, 76 predicted proteins | sample RifGroF2_FD_116028 | JGI IMG/M metagenome (GOLD analysis project Ga0154599, IMG submission 116028) | Sideroxydans sp. GWF2_59_14 | reverse complement strand
TCATGGCAAAGAGCAAATTTGAACGTACGAAGCCGCACGTGAACGTAGGCACGATTGGCCACGTTGACCACGGGAAGACCACCCTGACGGCGGCGATCACGACCGTATTGTCGAAGAAGTTTGGCGGCGAAGCCAAGGCGTACGACCAGATCGACGCGGCGCCGGAAGAGAAGGCGCGCGGTATTACTATTAATCCCGCCCACGTCGAATACGAGACCCAGACACGCCACTACGCGCACGTTGACTGCCCGGGCCACGCCGACTACGTCAAGAACATGATTACCGGTGCAGCCCAGATGGACGGCGCGATCCTGGTTGTGTCCGCAGCCGACGGCCCGATGCCCCAGACCCGCGAGCACATCCTGCTCGCGCGTCAGGTAGGCGTACCGTACATCATCGTGTTCCTGAACAAATGCGACATGGTTGACGATGCCGAACTGCTGGAACTGGTTGAAATGGAAGTGCGCGAGCTGCTCTCCAAGTACGACTTCCCCGGCGACGACACCCCGATCATCCACGGCAGCGCCAAGCTGGCGGTGGAAGGCGACCAAAGCGAACTGGGCGAACCGTCCATCTTCCGTCTGGCCGAAGCCCTGGACACCTACATCCCGACACCCGAGCGCGCTATTGATGGCGCCTTCCTGATGCCCGTGGAAGACGTGTTCTCCATCTCCGGTCGCGGTACTGTTGTAACAGGTCGTATCGAGCGCGGCGTCGTCAAGGTTGGCGAAGAGCTGGAAATCGTCGGCATCAAGCCCACCCTGAAGACCACCTGCACCGGCGTTGAAATGTTCCGCAAGCTGCTGGACCAAGGTCAGGCTGGCGACAACGTGGGCGTGCTGCTGCGCGGCACCAAGCGTGAAGAAGTCGAGCGCGGCCAAGTGCTGTGCAAGCCTGGCTCCATCAAGCCGCACACCAAGTTCACTGCCGAGATCTACGTGCTGGGCAAGGACGAAGGCGGCCGTCATACCCCGTTCTTCCAGGGCTATCGTCCGCAGTTCTACTTCCGTACGACTGACGTGACCGGAGCGGTTGAACTGCCGGCCGGCACCGAGATGGTGATGCCTGGCGACAACGTATCGATCACGGTGAACCTGATCAACCCGATCGCGATGGAAGAAGGTCTGCGCTTCGCGATTCGCGAAGGCGGTCGTACCGTCGGCGCCGGTGTGGTTGCCAAGGTGCTCGAGTAAGCATACAATGCGCCCCCTCGCGTGGCTGCGGCCACGCGATTTCGTTCTTTAAACCAGCGGCAATGCCGCGTAGATGCTAGAGAAGATTATGCAAAGTCAAAAAATTCGCATTCGCCTGAAGGCGTTCGACTATCGTTTGATCGACCAATCCGCGTTGCAAATCGTGGAAACGGCCAAGCGTACCGGTGCAGTGGTCAAGGGCCCGGTTCCGTTGCCGACCAAGATCGAGCGTTTCGATGTGTTGCGTTCCCCGCACGTGAATAAGACTTCGCGCGATCAATTCGAAATTCGCACCCATCTGCGTCTGATGGACATCGTGGATCCGACGGACAAGACCGTGGATGCGCTGATGAAGCTGGATCTTCCGGCCGGTGTGGATGTAGAGATCAAATTGCAGTAATTGGTTTTTGTGGTTTAAGCAGTACGGATCGGCTGACCAATTGAAGTCAGCCCCTTAATAAAAGGAAATAAAATGAGCTTAGGACTTGTCGGTCGCAAGATTGGCATGACCCGCATATTTACCGACGACGGAACATCGTTGCCGGTGACAGTGCTGGACGTGTCCAACAATCGTGTCACCCAGATCAAAACCGCTCCCACGGATGGTTACAGTGCAGTGCAGGTCGCGTACGGTACGCGCCGCGCCAGCCGTGTGACCAAAGCCGCGGCGGGCCATTTCGCCAAAGCCGGCGTCGAAGCCGGCAGCGTGCTGAAAGAATTCACCGCCACACCGGAACAGCTTGCCAGCCTGACGCTCGGCGGCACTGTCGGTGTGGACATGTTCCAGGTCGGTCAGAAGGTAGACGTGACAGGCGTGACGATCGGTAAAGGTTATGCCGGTACCATCAAGCGCCACCACTTCAAATCTGGTCGTGCCACTCACGGTAACTCCAAGTCGCACAACGTTCCGGGTTCCATCGGTATGGCGCAGGATCCGGGTCGCGTGTTCCCCGGCAAGCGCATGACCGGTCACCTCGGTGACGTGCAGCGCACTGTTCAAAATCTCCAAATCGTCCGTATCGACGCCGAGCGCCAGCTGTTGCTGGTTCGCGGTGCAGTACCGGGCGCGCCAGGCGGCGACGTGATCGTCCGTCCGGCAGTGAAAGCGGGGGCATAATGGAACTGAAAGTCATCAACGAAAACGGCAAGGCCGGCGCGAGCATGAACGCTTCCGACGACCTGTTCGGACGCGAGTACAACGAGACGCTGGTGCATCAGCTGGTAACGGCTTATCAAGCCAACGCCCGTTCTGCCAACAGCAAGCAAAAAGGCCGTAGCGAGATCGCCAAGTCCACACGCAAGCCGTTCGCCCAAAAGGGCACCGGCCGTGCGCGTGCCGGTATGGCATCCAGCCCGCTGTGGCGCGGGGGCGGCAAGATTTTCCCGAACAGCCCGGACCAGAACTACACACAAAAGATCAACCGCAAGATGTATCGCGCCGGTCTGGCTTCCATCTTCTCGCAGTTGGTGCGCGATGGTCGTCTGAGCGTGGTCGATACCTTGTCTGTCGATTCGCCGAAGACCAAGCTGCTGGCGCAGAAGATCAAGGGCATGGGCCTGGATCGCGTGCTGATCATCACCGACAGCATGGACGAGAACCTGTATCTGTCGTCGCGCAACCTGCCGAACGTGCTGGTGGTCGAGGCTCATCAAGCTGACCCGGTCAGCCTGGTGCGTTTCCCGCAAGTGCTGGTGACGCGCGGCGCGATCGCTAAAATCGAGGAGATGCTGGCATGAGCGCACAACAATTCAATGAAGAGCGTTTGCTGAACATCCTGTTGGCGCCGCAGATCTCCGAAAAAGCGACTTTTGTCGCGGAGAAGAACGAGCAGGTGATCTTCCGCGTGGTATCCGATGCCACCAAGCCAGAAGTCAAGGCTGCGGTCGAGAAGTTGTTCAACGTCACCGTCGACAGCGTGCAGATCAGCAACGTCAAGGGTAAGCAAAAGCGCTTCGGCCGTTCACTCGGTCGTCGTCAGGACTGGAAGAAGGCCTATGTATGTTTGGCTGCCGGTCAGGAAATCAACTTTGCCGCAAGCGAGCAGGGGTAAACCATGGCACTGATCAAACTCAAACCAACCTCTCCGGGAACTCGCGCCGTCGTGCGCGTGGTCAACAAGGAACTGCACAAGGGCAAGCCCGAGGCATCCCTGCTGGAAAAGAAGACACGTACCGCCGGTCGTAACCACAACGGCCATATCACCGTCCGTCACATGGGCGGCGGTCACAAGAAGCATTATCGCCTCGTCGATTTCAAGCGCGACAAGGACGGCATCCCGGCCAAGGTCGAGCGTCTGGAATACGACCCGAACCGTACCGCACATCTGGCTTTGCTGGTGTACGCGGACGGCGAGCGTCGCTACATCCTGGCACCCAAGGGTATCTCCGCAGGTGCTCAGCTGGTGAGCGGCTCGGAAGCGCCGATCAAGGCGGGCAATGCCCTGCCGCTGCGCAACATCCCGGTCGGTTCCACGATCCATGCGATCGAGATGCTGCCCGGCAAGGGCGCGCAACTGGCGCGTTCCGCAGGTGCCTCCGTGCAACTGCTGGCGCGTGAAGGCAGCTACGCTCAATTGCGTCTGCGTTCCGGCGAAATCCGCAAGGTGCATATCGATTGCCGCGCGACACTGGGCGAAGTCGGTAACGGCGAACATTCCCTGCGTTCCATCGGCAAGGCCGGTGCGAACCGTTGGCGCGGTATCCGCCCGACGGTGCGCGGTGTGGCAATGAACCCGGTCGATCACCCGCACGGCGGTGGTGAAGGCAAGACTGCGGCAGGCCGTCATCCGGTCAGCCCATGGGGTGTGCCAGCCAAGGGCTTCCGTACACGTAGCAACAAGCGTACTAGCGGCATGATCGTGCGCCGTCGCTTTCAGGTTTAAGGGGTAACGAGATATGGCACGTTCAATCAAAAAAGGTCCGTTCGTCGACTTGCATCTGATGAAGAAGGTGGAGGCAGTGCGCGCCACCAATGACAAGCGCCCAGTGAAGACATGGTCGCGTCGCTCAACCGTGTTGCCCGAGTTCGTCGGTCTGACGATCGCGGTGCACAACGGCAAACAGCATATTCCGGTGTACATCTCCGAGAACATGGTGGGGCACAAACTTGGCGAGTTCTCTTTGACCCGCACCTTCAAAGGTCACGCTGCCGATAAAAAAGCAGCCGCCAAGAAATAAGGAGACATGATGAGTACAAAAGCAGTCATCCGTGGTGTTCGCATCTCTGCACAGAAGACGCGCCTGGTCGCTGACCAGATACGCGGCCTTCCCGTGGCGCAAGCGTTGAACATCCTTGCATTCAGTCCAAAGAAGGCCGGTGGCATTCTTAAGAAGGCTTTGGATTCCGCGATCGCCAACGCCGAGCATAACGACGGTGCCGATATCGACGAATTGAAGGTCACCACCATCTACGTGGACAAGGGTACTTCGCTGAAGCGCATGATCCCGCGAGCCAAGGGTCGCGGCACCGGCATCGAGAAGCAAACCTGCCACATTACGATCACCGTCGGGAGCTAAGCATGGGTCAGAAAATACATCCGATTGGATTCCGCCTGAGCGTCCAGAAGAACTGGACATCGAAGTGGTATTCCAACAGCAAGCACTTCGCCGAGCTGTTGCACAAGGACATCGAAGTTCGTGACTATCTGAAGAAGAAGCTGGCCGGTGCCGGTGTTTCCAAGATCATCATCGAGCGTCCGGCCAAGAACGCCAAGATCACCATCTACACCGCACGCCCGGGTGTGGTGATTGGCAAGAAAGGCGAGGACATCGAGTCTCTGCGCAACGAACTGAAGAAGCGCATGGGTCTGCCCGACGTCGGTCTGAATATCGAGGAAGTACGCAAGCCGGAAGTGGACGCGCAACTGATCGCCGACTCCATCACCCAGCAGCTTGAGAAACGTATCATGTTCCGTCGCGCCATGAAGCGCGCGATGCAAAACGCGATGCGCCTGGGCGCGCAAGGCATCAAGATCATGAGCGGTGGCCGTCTGAACGGTATCGAGATCGCCCGTACCGAGTGGTATCGCGAAGGACGTGTGCCGTTGCACACACTGCGTGCCGACATCGACTACGGCTTCTCCGAAGCCAAGACCACCTACGGCATCATCGGTGTAAAGGTATGGGTTTACAAGGGCGATGCCGGTCAGCAGGAAGTTGCTGCGCCGATCGCGGCCGAGCCGGAAAAGAAAGTAAGAAAGTCGGGAGCTAAACATGCTACAGCCAGCTAGAAGAAAATACCGCAAGGAGCAGAAGGGCCGTAACACCGGCATCGCTACGCGCGGCAACAAGGTCAGTTTCGGCGAGTTCGGCCTCAAGGCCGTCGGTCGCGGTCGTCTGACCGCACGCCAGATCGAAGCGGCACGTCGTGCCATGACGCGTCACATCAAGCGCGGCGGTCGTATCTGGATCCGCATCTTCCCGGACAAGCCGATCTCCAAGAAGCCTGCCGAAGTCCGTATGGGTAACGGCAAGGGCAATCCCGAGTACTACGTCGCCGAGATCCAGCCGGGCAAGATGCTGTACGAGATGGACGGTGTGGATGAAGTGTTGGCGCGCGAGGCGTTCCGTTTGGCTTCCGCCAAACTGCCTATCGAGACCACATTTGTAGTTAGACAGGTAGGGGCATGATCATGAAGGCAAAAGAAATGAAAGCCAAATCGGTGGCCGATCTGCAACAAGAGCTGTTGTCCCTGAACAAGGAGCAATTCGGCCTGCGTATGCAACTGGCGACCCAGCAACTGAGCAACACCAGCCAGTTGCAAAAGGTGCGTCGCAACATCGCGCGTGTGAAAACGGTATTGACTGAGAAGGGTGTGCAGCAATGAGTGCAACGAATCTGAAACGCGCGCTGACCGGCACTGTCGTCAGCAACAAGATGGACAAGACCGTCACCGTGCTGGTCGAGCGCAAGGTCAAGCACCCGGTGCTGGGCAAAGTGGTGCGTGTCTCCAAGAAGTACCACGCTCATGATGAGAACAACGAGTTCAATGAGGGCGACGTTGTGACCATCGAGGAGACCCGTCCGCTGTCCAAGACCAAGACATGGCGCGTATCCAAGCTGCTGGAAAAAGCCCAGGAAGCATAAATACAAATTAAAGCTTGTGCATCTTGGCAAGTTTGAATAGAATGCGCGGCTTCGTTTCACCGTCGCTCTGCGGCGGCCTAACCCGAACGGGTTCCAAAACTAGCCGCCGCAGGCGGACAAAGTTGGAGATTGAAAAATGATACAAATGCAGTCTGTTTTGAATGTGGCCGACAATACCGGCGCCCGTTCCGTCATGTGCATCAAGGTGCTGGGCGGTTCCAAGCGTCGCTACGCCGGCGTTGGTGATGTGATCAAGGTCAGCATCCGCGATGCGGCCCCGCGTTCGCGCGTCAAAAAGGGCGAAGTGTACAGCGCCGTGGTGGTGCGTACTGCCAAGGGCGTGCGCCGTGCGGACGGATCTCTGATCAAGTTCGATGGCAATGCAGCCGTGTTGCTGAATAACAAGCTGGAGCCGATCGGTACCCGCATCTTTGGACCGGTGACTCGTGAACTGCGCAATGAGAAGTTCATGAAGATCGTCTCTCTGGCACCGGAAGTGCTGTAAGCGGCAGTCGAGGATAAATCATGAACAAGATCAAAAAGAACGACGATGTGATCGTCATCACCGGCAAGGACAAAGGTAATCGCGGCAGCGTGCTGAGCGTCGCCGGCGACTACGTCTTGGTGGGCGGCATCAACAAGGTGAAGAAGCACCAGAAGCCGAATCCGGTCAAAGGTACTTCGGGCGGTATCGTGGAAATCGAGAAGCCTATCCATATTTCGAACATCGCCATCTACAACGCGACTGCCAAAAAGGCGGACCGCGTGGGCGTCAAGCAGTTGGAGGACGGCACCAAGGTGCGTGTGTTCAAGTCCAACGGCGAAGTGATTGCGTAAGGGGTAAGAGCATGGCTCGTTTATACGACTACTACAAAAAGAATGTGACTGAACAGCTGATGAAGCAGTTCGGCTACAAATCCGTCATGGAAGTGCCGCGCATCGAGAAGATCACCCTGAACATGGGTGTGGGCGAAGCGGTTGCCGACAAGAAGGTGATGGATCACGCAGTCAGCGATATGCAGAAGATCGCCGGCCAGAAGCCGGTTGTGACCAAGTCCAAGAAGTCCATCGCCGGTTTCAAGATCCGCGAGAACTATCCGGTTGGTTGCAAAGTGACCCTGCGTCGTGAGCGCATGTATGAATTTCTTGATCGCCTGGTTACTGTTGCGATCCCGCGTATTCGCGACTTCCGCGGTATCTCGGGTAAGTCTTTTGACGGCCGTGGCAATTACAACATGGGCGTCAAAGAGCAGATCATTTTCCCGGAGATCGAGTACGACAAGATCGACGCATTGCGTGGCATGAACATTACGATCACGACCACGGCGAAGACCGATGAAGAAGCCAAGGCTTTGCTGTTGGCATTCAAATTCCCATTGAAGAACTGAGGGTGATATGGCTAAGACCGCTGTGATTAACCGTGAGCAAAAGCGCCGCGCGATGGTGAAGAAATTCGCCGCCAAGCGCGCCGAGTTGCAAGCGATCGCGACAAACATGTCGCTGAGCGATGAAGAGCGCTTTGCGGCGCGTCAAAAATTGCAAACGTTGCCGCGCGATTCCAGCCCGGTGCGTCTGCGTAACCGCTGTGCGCTGACCGGTCGTCCGCGTGGCACGTTCAGCAAGTTCGGTTTGGGGCGCACAAAATTGCGTGAATACGCAATGCGCGGCGAAATCCCCGGTGTAGTCAAGGCAAGCTGGTAAGGGTGAATCTATGAGCATGAGTGATCCGATCTCCGATATGTTGACGCGTATTCGCAACGCGCAAATGGCGGAAAAAACAATGGTGGCTATGCCTTCTTCCAAGATCAAGGCGGCGATCGCCAAGGTCCTGCAGGACGAAGGTTATGTCGAAGGCTTCAAGGTCGTTGCAAACGACGGCAAGCCCACACTGGAAATCGGCCTGAAGTATTACGCTGATCGTCCTGTGATCGAAAAGATCCAGCGTGTGAGCCGTCCAGGCCTGCGCGTGTACAAGGGCAGCGAAGATATCCCGCGCGTGATGAACGGTTTGGGCATCGCGATCGTTTCCACCTCCAAAGGTCTGATGACAGACCGCAAAGCACGCGCCAACGGTATCGGCGGCGAAGTGCTCTGCATCGTGGCATAAGGGGGAGATATGTCTAGAGTCGCTAAAAATCCAGTCGTGGTGCCGTCCGGTGTAGAAGTCACGGTGGCCGCCGATAAGATTTCCATGAAGGGCCCCCTAGGGACCCTGACGCAGGTGTTGAAGGGCAATGTGAAGGTTGAGCGCGAGGGCGATAAGCTGTTGTGCAAAGCTACCGACGACAGCGCCCAGGCTGATGCGATGTCGGGCACGCTGCGCGCGTTGCTGGCCAATATGGTCACCGGCGTGAGCAAAGGCTTCGAGCGCAAACTGACGCTGGTTGGCGTGGGTTATCGCGCACAAGCTGCCGGTGATGCACTGAACCTGACGCTGGGCTACTCGCATCCTGTGGTGCACAAGATGCCCAAGGGTGTGAAGGTCGCTACGCCTACCCAGACCGAGATCGTTTTGACCGGTTCGGATAAGCAACAAGTCGGTCAAGTCGCTGCTGAGATTCGCGCCTACCGTGAGCCGGAGCCCTACAAGGGCAAGGGTGTACGTTATGTCGACGAAGTAGTGATCCTGAAAGAAACCAAGAAGAAATAATCGAGGTTGATATGTTGAACAAGAATGAAGCGCGTCAGCGCAGAGCACGCAAAACCCGTGCACGCATCGCTGAACAAAAAACTGTGCGTCTGGCGATCCATCGCACCAACCTGCATATCTATGCACAAGTGATTTCTGCCGACGGTGGCAAGGTGCTGGCTAGCGCCTCCACACTGGAAGCGGAAGTTCGCAAGAGCGTCGGCAACGGCGGCAACGCTGCTGCAGCGGCTGCAGTCGGCAAGCGTATCGCCGAAAAGGCCAAGACCGCCGGAATCACGGCAGTCGCTTTCGACCGTTCCGGCAACAAGTACCATGGTCGCATCAAGGCGCTGGCTGATGCCGCGCGCGAACATGGCTTGAAGTTCTAATCTGGGGTGAACCATGGCACAAGCTAAACAAGGCAAGAATCAGCAGCAGGAAGACAAGGGCGACGGCCTCATCGAAAAGATGATCGCTGTGAACCGCGTGACCAAGGTTGTGAAGGGTGGCCGTATCATGGGCTTCGCCGCACTGACCGTGGTTGGCGATGGCGATGGCCGCATCGGCATGGGCAAGGGCAAATCCAAGGAAGTGCCGGTCGCCGTGCAAAAAGCGATGGAAGAATCCCGCCGCAAGATTGCCAAGGTGAACCTGAAGGACGGTACGCTGCACCATGCAGTGATCGGTCGTCACGGCGCTGCCAAGGTGTACATGCAGCCGGCTTCCGAAGGTACCGGCATTATCGCTGGTGGTGCGATGCGTGCTGTGTTCGAAGCAGTCGGCGTGCGCAACGTGCTGGCCAAGTGCATCGGCTCCAGCAATCCTTACAACGTGGTGCGTGCCACGCTGAACGGTCTGAAGGCGCTGAATTCGCCGTCGGAAATCGCTGCCAAGCGCGGCAAGAGCGTAGAAGAAATCACGGGGTAAGCCATGGCAACCAAGCAGGCGCAAGCCAAAAAAACATTGAAGGTGACGCTGGTCAAGAGCGTCATCGGCACCAAAGAATCCCATCGTGCATGCGTGCGCGGTCTGGGGCTGCGTCGTATGCACCACACCGTCGAAGTGGAAGACACTCCGGCAGTGCGCGGCATGATTAACAAAGTGTATTACCTGGTCAAGTGCGAGGCGTAAATGCAACTCAATCAAATCAAATCGGCTGAAGGTTCCAAGCATGCCAAGCGTCGCGTCGGTCGCGGCATCGGTTCCGGCCTCGGCAAGACTGCAGGACGCGGTCACAAAGGTCAGAAGTCCCGCTCCGGCGGCTTCCACAAGGTTGGCTTCGAAGGCGGTCAGATGCCTTTGCAGCGTCGCCTGCCCAAGCGCGGTTTCGTTTCGCTGACTCGCAACGACACAGCGCAAGTGCGCTTGTCCGACCTGCAACAGATGCCGGTCGACACCATCGACCTGTTGGCATTGAAGCAAGCCGGCATCGTTCACGCCAATGCGCTGACCGCCAAGGTGATTCTGGCCGGCGAACTGAAGCGCGCAGTCAAGTTGCAAGGTCTGCTGTTGACCAAGGGTGCACGCGCCGCAGTGGAAGCTGCCGGCGGCAGCATCGCTGAGTAAGGATAGCGTCGGTGAGCAACGCAGCAGTAAGCAAGAATAAGTACGGCGATCTGAGCAAGCGCCTGTGGTTTTTGCTGGGCGCGCTGGTCGTCTACCGTGTCGGTGCGCATATCCCGGTACCGGGTATCGACCCGAACGTGCTGGCGGAGTTGTTCAAGTCGCAGCAGGGCGGCATCCTGGGCATGTTCAACATGTTCTCGGGCGGTGCTCTGGAGCGCTTCACGATTCTGGCGCTGGGGATCATGCCGTACATCTCGGCATCGATCATCATGCAGCTGGCAGCGATTGCAGTGCCGCATCTTGAGCAGCTGAAGAAAGAGGGCGAAGCAGGACGCCGCAAGATCACGCAGTACACGCGTTACGGTACGCTGGTGTTGGCGCTGTTCCAGTCGTTCGGTATCGCGGTGATGTTGCAGTCGCAAAAGGATCTGGTGTTGCATCCGGGCATGTTGTTCCAGATGACCACCGTGATCACGCTGGTCACCGGAACGATGTTCCTGATGTGGCTGGGTGAACAGATCACCGAGCGCGGTCTGGGCAATGGTATCTCGCTGATCATCTTCGCGGGTATCGCGGCCGGTTTGCCGAGTGCGATCGGAAACACACTGGAGATGACGCGTACTGGCGCTTTCTCCATCCCGTTCGTATTGCTGCTGTTCTTCGGCGCGATTGCGGTGACGGCACTGGTGGTGTTCGTGGAACGCGGGCAGCGCAAGATTTTGGTGAATTACGCCAAGCGGCAAGTGGGTAACAAGATATATGGCGGTCAGAGTTCGCATCTGCCGTTGAAGCTGAACATGGCCGGTGTCATTCCCCCCATCTTCGCTTCCAGCATCATCTTGTTCCCGGCGACGCTGGCAGGTTTTTTCGGTTCCGGCGAGGGTATGAGCTGGTTGAAGGATGCGAGCGACATGTTGTCGCCCGGACAGCCGATCTATGTGCTGTTCTACGCTTCGGCCATCATATTCTTCTGCTTCTTCTACACGGCGCTGGTGTTCAGCCCGAAAGAGACGGCAGACAATTTGAAGAAGAGCGGTGCGTTCCTGCCCGGTATACGTCCCGGCGAACAGACCGCGAAGTATGTGGAAAAGATCATGCTGCGCCTGACCATGGTTGGTGCGCTGTATATCACCCTGGTGTGCTTGTTGCCTGAGTTCCTGGTGGTGTGGAAGAACGTGCCATTCTATTTCGGCGGTACATCGCTGCTGATTCTGGTGGTGGTGACCATGGATTTCATGGCACAGGTGCAGTCTTACTTGATGACGCACCAGTATGAAAATCTGCTGAAAAAGGCCAATTTTAAGGCCGGACTGACGCGATAGAGAAACATGGCGAAGGAAGATGTCATCCAGATGCAGGGTGAGATTGAGGAATCGTTGCCGAATGCAACGTTCCGGGTGAAATTGGAAAACGGATTTGTGGTGTTGGGGCATATTTCCGGCAAGATGCGCATGCACTACATACGCATACTGCCCGGAGACAAGGTGACGGTGGAAGTATCGCCTTACGATTTAAGTAGAGCGCGCATCGTGTTCCGTGCCAAGTAAGTTGAGAGAAGCAAGGAGAAGCAAATGAAAGTGCAAGCATCCGTGAAGAAAGTGTGCCGTAACTGCAAGATCGTGCGGCGCAATCGCGTGGTTCGTGTGATCTGCAGTAGCGATCCACGTCACAAACAGCGCCAGGGTTGATTTAGACAAATCGCCGCTGGATGGTACAATTTACGACTTTTGAATGAATAGGGTAGCTGCATGGCTCGTATTGCCGGTGTAAACATTCCAAACCATCAACACGCCGAGATCGCGTTGACCGCGATCTACGGTATCGGGCGCACCCGTGCACAGCAGATTTGTGCTGCTGCCGGAGTGGTCACGACCACCAAAATGAAGGACATCAGCGATTCCGATATGGAAAAGCTGCGCGACGAAGTCGCCAAATTCACGGTGGAAGGTGACCTGCGTCGCGAAGTGACCATGAACATCAAGCGATTGATGGATCTGGGTTGCTATCGTGGTCTGCGCCACCGTCGCGGCTTGCCGTGTCGTGGTCAGCGTACCCGCACCAATGCACGTACCCGCAAAGGTCCGCGTAAATCCATCGCAGGCGCGAAGAAGTAATCTAGTAGAGGAACAGAGAAATGGCTAAGCCCAGTACGAGAGTGCGCAAGAAAGTTAAGAAGAACGTTGCCGAAGGTATCGCGCACGTTCACGCCTCCTTCAACAATACCATCGTGACCATCACGGATCGTCAGGGCAACACCTTGGCCTGGTCTACCAGTGGCGCGCAGGGTTTTAAGGGTTCTCGCAAGAGTACACCGTTCGCGGCGCAGATCGCTGCCGAGACAGTGGGTAAATCTGCTGTGGAATGCGGTGTCAAGAATCTGGAAGTTCGCATCAAGGGCCCAGGCCCGGGTCGCGAATCCGCAGTGCGCGCATTGAATGCCGCAGGTTTCAAAATAACAAGCATTTCGGATATCACGCCGGTACCGCACAACGGTTGCCGTCCTCCGAAAAAGCGTCGTATCTAAGGAGCATAGATCTTGGCTAGAAATCTTGATGCAAAGTGCCGCAAGTGCCGCCGCGAAGGCGAGAAGCTGTTCTTGAAGGCAGAGAAGTGTTTCACCGACAAGTGTGCGGTCGAACGCCGCGCCTATCCGCCCGGTCAACACGGTCAGAAGAAGAACACCCGCCTGTCCGAGTACGGTGGCCAGCTGCGTGAAAAGCAAAAGCTGCGTCGCATCTACGGCGTGCTGGAGCGTCAGTTCCGCCTGGTCTACAAGAAGGCTGCAAATTCCAAGGGCATCACCGGCGAATCATTGCTGCAGAACCTGGAATCGCGTCTGGACAACGTCGCCTACCGTATGGGTTTCGGTGGCTCTCGTGCCGAAGCACGCCAGACCGTGCGCCACAACGGCGTGCTGGTAAACGGCAAGCGCGTCAACATCCCGTCCTTCATCGTTCGCCCTGGCGACGTGGTGGAAGTGGCCGATCGCGCCAAGAACCAGTTGCGCATCAAGTCCGCCCTGCAAGCTGCCGAACAACGCGGCTTCCCGGAATGGATCGAAGTGGATGCCAAGGGACTCAAGGGCACGTTCAAAGCCGTTCCCCAGCGTTCTGAATTGCCAGCAACGATCAACGAGCATCTCGTGGTCGAGTTGTATTCCAAGTAATCCACGCGGAGTCGAATATGCCTAACAATAGTCTGTTGAAGCCACGCATCATCGACGTGCAACGTATCTCTGCCACCCAAGCCAAGGTGGTGATGGAGCCGTTCGAGCGCGGCTACGGCCACACGCTGGGCAACGCGCTGCGTCGCGTCCTGCTGTCTTCCATGCCCGGCTATGCCGTGACTGAAGTCAAGATTGCCGGCGTGCTGCACGAATACTCGTCCATTGACGGTGTGCAGGAAGACGTGGTCGAGATCCTGCTGAACCTCAAGGGTCTGGTGCTCAAGCTGCACAATGCACGCGAAGTGACCTTGCATCTGCGCAAGTCCGGCGCTGGCGTTGTCACTGCTGCTGACATCGAAGTCACTGCCGACACCGAAGTCATCAACCCGACTCATGTCATCGCCCACCTGACTGCAGGCGGCAAGCTGGATATGGAGATCAAGGTCGAACAGGGGCGCGGTTACGTTTCCGCCATCTCTCGCATGCAGCCCGGCGCTACTCGCCCGGTCGGTCATATCGCTCTGGACGCATCGTTCAGCCCGATCTCCCGCGTCAGCTACGCTGTCGAGAGCGCCCGTGTTGAACAGCGCACCGACCTCGACAAGCTGGTCATGGACATCGAAACCAACAGCGCCATCGATCCGGAAGAAGCCATTCGCTACTCCGCTCGCGTGCTGATGGATCAGCTGTCCGTATTCGCCGCGCTGGAAGGCACACCGGCTCCGGTCGAGAAGCCCGCAGCGCCAAAGGTCGATCCGATGCTGCTGCGTCCGGTTGATGATCTGGAACTGACCCCGCGCTCCTCGAACTGCCTGAAGGCTCAGAGCATCCATTACATCGGCGATCTGATCCAGAACACTGAAGCGGATCTGCTGCGCACCCCGAACCTGGGCCGCAAGTCGCTCAACGAGATCAAGCAAGTGCTGGCCGAACACGGCTTGTCGCTGGGCATGAAGTTGGAAAACTGGACGGCAATGTCCGAGAAATAAACTTCTTCAGCCGTGAGGCTGGAAGCAAGAGAGGAAAATCATGCGTCACCGTTTAGGACTTAGAAAACTCAACCGCACCAGCAGCCACCGTTTGGCGATGTTGCGCAACATGACCGTTTCGCTGCTGCGTCACGAAGTCATCAAGACCACCCTGCCGAAGGCCAAGGAACTGCGCCGCGTCGCCGAACCTATCCTGACACTGGGCAAGAACCCCAGCCTGGCAAATCGCCGTTTGGCGTTCGCCCGTCTGCGTGACCGCGAGATCGTCAGCAAGCTGTTCGACGAACTCGGCCCGCGTTACGCAGCCCGCAACGGCGGCTACTCGCGCATCCTGAAGTTCGGTTTCCGCAAGGGCGACAATGCTCCGATGGCATTGGTCGAACTGCTGGACCGTCCGGCAGAAGCTCAGCCGGTAGAAGTCGCAGACGAGTAAGCATCGCTGCAGGTACCAAACAAACAAGGCCGGGTTTAACCCGGCCTTGTTGTTTTTGCGCATCCTGAAGATGGTTCAGTAGGGTTTGCGGCCGATCCAGTTCCCCGCCGGTTGATACTGGCAAACCCACACCTGTTCCAGCGTGTTGCCGCACACCGCCACCGCGCAACCCACCGCCGTTGTCGTGCGCCACACCACCTGCGTGTAATGCCCGCACATCTTCCCGGCCGCGCAGCGGTTGTGCGCATAGTCGTAGTCCTCGCGCTCGCTGGCCCAGCTATCCACCACCTTCTTCGGGCTTACCTTCTGCAACTCGCGTTTGCCGTCAGACCACTTGATCGCGCTGGCCCAATAAAGGTTCTCGCCGTACTGGCCGTCCGGCGCGCTGTGCTTCATCTGGCACTGATTGCTCTGTTTCAGATCATCGGCCCAGAGCTGCGCCGAGGCAGCCAGTTCGGGCGAATAAGTGAGCGGTGGCACGCTCACCGTCGAGCGCCAGCGGTTGTGCGCCGCCAACATCTCGTTGGCATCGAAATCGAGCGCCTGTGCCGTCATGGCGGGCAGCAGGCAACAGGCCAGCAGCAGGCGTCTTCCGATCATTTCAGCAGCTTTTTGAGATAAGGCCCGGTCACGCTGCCCTTGTTCGCCACGATGTCCCCGGGCGAGCCCTGCGCCACGATGATGCCGCCGCCGTCGCCGCCTTCCGGTCCCAGATCAATCACCCAATCCGCCGTCTTGATCACGTCCAGATTGTGCTCGATCACCACCAGCGTGTTGCCCTGATCGCGCAGGGTGTGGATCACCTTGAGCAGCATGTCGATGTCGTGGAAGTGCAGGCCGGTGGTCGGTTCGTCGAGGATGTAGAGCGTGCGTCCGGTGTCGCGCTTGGACAGCTCCAGCGACAGCTTCACACGCTGCGCCTCACCGCCGGAGAGTGTCGTCGCACTCTGTCCGAGCGTGATGTAGCCCAGGCCCACGTCGAGCAGCGTCTTCAGCTTGCGCGCGATGATGGGTACCGGCGCAAAGAACTCGTGCGCCTGTTCCACCGTCATGTCCAGCACCCTGTGGATGTTCGCACCCTTGTATTGCACTTCCAGCGTCTCGCGGTTGTAGCGCTGGCCGTGGCACACGTCGCAGGGCACATACACATCGGGCAGGAAGTGCATCTCCACCTTGATCACGCCATCGCCCTGGCAAGACTCGCAGCGGCCGCCTTTCACGTTGAAGGAGAAGCGCCCCGGCCCGTAGCCGCGCTCGCGCGACATCGGCACGCTGGCGAACAGGTCGCGGATCGGCGTGAACAACCCGGTGTAGGTCGCCGGGTTGGAGCGCGGTGTGCGTCCGATGGGCGACTGGTCCACGCTGATCACCTTGTCGAAGAATTCCAGCCCCTCGATCTCGGCATAAGGCGCAGGTTCGGCATTGCTGCCGTACAGATGCTTGGACACCGCGTTGTACAGCGTGTCGTTGATGAGTGTGGACTTGCCCGAGCCGGACACCCCCGTGATGCAGGTGAGCAGGCCCACCGGCAGATCGAGCGTGACGTTCTTCAGGTTGTTGCCGCTGGCACCGATGATGCGCAGATGCCGCTCGGCATCCGGTTTGCGATAGGTCTTGGGCGGTTCGATGCGGCGCCGTCCGGAGAGGTAATCGCCGGTGAGCGACTGCGGGTTGGCGATCACTTCCGCGGGCGTGCCTTGCGCCACAATCATGCCGCCATGCTCGCCAGCGCCCGGTCCCATATCCACCACATAGTCGGCGGTCAGGATCGCGTCCTCGTCGTGTTCCACCACGATCACGCTGTTGCCCATGTCGCGCAGGCGCTTCAATGTATCCAGCAGGCGGTCGTTGTCGCGCTGGTGCAGGCCGATGGAAGGCTCGTCCAGCACATACATCACGCCGGTGAGTCCGGAGCCGATCTGCGAGGCCAGACGGATACGCTGCGCTTCGCCGCCCGAGAGCGTCTCGGCCGAGCGATCCAGTGACAGATATTCCAGTCCCACGTTGTTGAGGAAGGTGAGTCGGCTGGCGATCTCCAGTACGATCTTCTCGGCGATGGCCTGCTTGTTGCCGGGAAGCGAAACACCCTGGAAGAAAGTCAGCGCCTGCTTCAGCGGCAGCGCGCTCAATTCATAGATGGCGCGGTCGGCCACGCGCACATGGCGGGCTTCTTCGCGCAGGCGCGTGCCTTTGCACTCCGGGCACGAGCAGGAGTTAAGATACTTCGCCAGCTCCTCGCGCACCGTCGGCGATTCCGTTTCCTTGTAGCGCCGCTCCAGATTGTTCACGATGCCCTCGAAGGCATGCTCGCGTTGCATCTTCTTGCCGCGCTCGTTCAGGTAAGTGAAGGCGATCTCGTCGCGTCCGCTACCGTACAGCACCACCTTCTGGATCTTATCCGACAGGCTCTCGAAGGGCCGTTCCAGATCGAAGTCGTAATGCTTCGCCAGACTGTCCAGCATCTGGTAATAGAACTGGTTGCGCCTGTCCCAGCCCTTGATTGCGCCACCGGAGAGCGACAGGTTGGGGAAGGCCACGATGCGCGCCGGATCGAAGAACGAGATCACGCCCAGGCCGTCGCACTTGGGGCATGCGCCCATTGGGCTGTTGAATGAGAACAGACGTGGCTCCAGCTCCTGCAGCGAGTAGTTGCAGATGGGGCAGGCGAACTTGGCCGAGAACAGGTGCTCCTTGCCCGTATCCATCTCCACTGCCAGTGCGCGACCGTCGGCATGGCGCAGTGCTGTCTCGAACGACTCCGCCAGGCGCTGCTTGATATCGGCAGAGACCTTCAACCGGTCCACCACGATCTCGATGGTGTGCTTGGAGTTCTTCGCCAGCTTCGGCAGGTTGTCCATCTCGCACACCTTGCCGTTCACGCGCAGGCGCACGAAACCCTGCGCGCGCAGCTCGTCGAACAGATCCAGTTGCTCGCCCTTACGCTCCACCACGATGGGCGACAGGATCATCACCTTCGTGCCTTCCGGCAGCGACAGCACCGCATCCACCATCTGCCCGACCGACTGGGCCTGCAAGATGATGTCATGCTGCGGACAATGCGGATCACCCGCGCGTGCAAACAACAGGCGCAGATAATCGTGGATCTCGGTGACGGTACCCACAGTGGAACGCGGGTTATGCGAAGTGGCCTTCTGCTCGATGGCGATGGCGGGGGAGAGCCCCTCGATCAGGTCCACATCCGGCTTTTCCATCAACTGCAGGAACTGGCGCGCGTAGGCCGAGAGCGACTCCACATAGCGCCGCTGCCCCTCGGCATACAGCGTATCGAATGCGAGTGAGGACTTGCCCGAACCGGAAAGGCCGGTGATCACCACCAGCTGGTTGCGCGGCAGATCGAGGCTGATGTTCTTGAGATTGTGGGTGCGAGCACCGCGTATTTTGATGTATTCCATGCCTGACAGCGAGGGTAAAAACGACCTGTCAATATACGCGAAAACGGCTGCCTTCCCAACTCAATGTTTTGTTTTGATTCATCCCTCCCACGGGAATCGTGGCAGTCCTTCAAGCGCCTGCATCAAGCCCTGATTCCAGGACTCTGAAATCTGTTTTGCGAAGGGGTTGTTCTCTGTCAGTGTCATGCGCTGACCAAAGTCCAAACTGTCCCGGGTGTAGATGAGCAGATCGATGGGGGGGGCAACGGTCAGGTTGCTGCGTACGGTGGAGTTCATTGAGACAAGCGCACAACGAGCCGCATTGGTGAGCGGGGTGGTTCGTTTGATGACTCGGTCGAGGATCGGCTTGCCGTACTTCACTTCACCGATCTGCATGAAAGGATGGTCGTCTGACTCGTGAATGTAGTTGCCTTGCGGATAGATCAGCATTGTCTCCGGCTTGCCCGCACCGATCTGTCCGCCGAAGATGAAGGTTGCCTCGAAGTTGGTGGCGGCAGTGTCGCGTTCCGCATGTTGTTTTTGCACGCTGGCACTGATGCTGGCGATATAGTCCGCTGCGCCGAGCATATTGATGACGCTACGCAGATTGACGGGGGTGTTGCTTTCGATGTCGCTCCATAGCCGTTTTACCACTGCCTGAGTGGTGGCGAGGTTTCCCGCAGAAAGCAGCACGAAGGTGCGCTCGCCCGGCCACGCGAAGATGTGCATCTTGGAATAGGTCGAGATATTGTCAAAGCCTGCATTGGTGCGGGAATCCGAGCAAAAGACCAAGCCCTGGTCGGTGTTGATGGCAACGCAATAAGTCATATCGATTCGTCTCTTTGTGGCGGCGGTCGGGACACTAACACGCGTCTATTGCTCGGTAAACAGTATTTCGTGCTGGCTGTTGGAAGCGCCGGGCATTTTGTCCTGCCGCGAGTGGAAATACAGCTGCGTGAGGGCACTGTGAATCTCATCCAGCCTTGTCTGCAGCATGTCCAGATATTCGTGCAGCGCGATGGTATCCAGATCGTTGGTGTGATGGTGAGACACCTGGTGATTCAGGAGTGCGGTAATCTGCTGCAATTGCTGCGACTTCGGCAGCAGCTTTAGACACGACTCGATTTCGCCCAGGCAATGCGCCACGCTGCGCGGGAAGCGTACGTCACGCAGCAGGAAACCGATCGCATCGCTACGCCGCACTTGCATCGAAACCAGACGACGATAGGTCTGATAGGCGGAAAGGGAGTTCAGCGTACTCATCCATACGCGTTCCATCAAAGGTTCGTGCAACTCGCTGTCTGCGGGGAAGCGCACGGCAGAGTTAAGGTCGAGGATGCGGGTCGTCATGTCGGCGCGTTCCAGGTTGCGTCCAAGCTTGATGATCTGATACGGCATGCCGTGCTCCATCACGCCGGAGACGAGCCCGACGATGGCGTGGCGCCGTTCGATCATTTCATTCAGCACCATATACCGGTCGCGCCGGCTACGGCAGGCGATAGACGCATTCTGTTTCAGATACAGATAGAGGCTGTTGATACGTTCCCACATCTCCGCGGGCAATATCTCGCGCAGGGTACGGGAATTCTCCCGGGCGTTTTGAATGCAGGACAACAGCGAACTGGGGTTGTTTGTATCCTCGATCAGGAAACGCATGATCGCGCCCTCATCCGCATCGGGATTGTTTTCCAGAAACCGGTTGTCCAAACCGGCGATCTCGATCAGCGTCGCCCAGCCGAATGTCGCCCCCAGTGGCAGATCAAGCAGCACATGTGTGGTACTGTTGATCAGACGCGCGGTGTTCTCGGCCCGCTCCAGATAGCGCGCCATCCAATATAGATTCTCTGCCGCACGAGCCAGCATCACAGCGCCTCCTCTTCCACGATCCAGGTGTCCTTGCTGCCGCCACCCTGGGACGAGTTCACCACCAGCGAGCCCTGACGCAGCGCGACGCGGGTAAGTCCGCCGGTGGTGGCGTACAACTTGTCGGATTGCAAAACGAACGGACGCAGGTCGAGATGGCGCGGCGCCAGCTTGCCGTCAGCCAGGGTCGGCGCGGTTGAGATATTCAGAGTGGGTTGGGCCATGTAGTTGCGCGGATTGGCCCGGATGAGTTCGGCGAACTGCGCGCGCTCCTCCGCTGTGGCGCGCGGGCCGATCAGCATGCCATAGCCACCCGACTCGTTTGCTGGTTTGACCACCAGCTTGTCCAGATTGGCCAGCACATAGTCGCGCTGGTCTTCGTACATGCACAAGTAGCTGGGCACGTTGGCAAGGATGGGTTCCTGGTCCAGGTAATAGCGGATCATCTGCGGCACAAAGGTGTAAACCACCTTGTCATCCGCCACGCCGGCGCCGGGCGCATTGGCGATACCGACATTGCCGGCGCGCCAAGCGCGCATCAGTCCCGGCACACCCAGCACCGAATCGGGGTTGAATACTTCGGGGTCGAGGAAGGCATCGTCGACACGGCGGTAGATCACATCTACACGTTGCAGTCCAAGCATGCTCTTTATGTAGACCACATCATCGTTTCCCACCAGCAGATCGGAGCCTTCCACCAGATAAGCCCCCATCTGCTGCGCCAGATAACTGTGCTCGAAATAGGCGGAGTTGTAGATGCCGGGAGTGAGTACGGCGATGACAGGTTGTTCGCCTGTGCGCGGCGAGAGCGCCGCGAGAGTCTGGTATAGCTGGGTCGGATAATCATCCACCGGCAGAATGTTGGTGGTGCGAAACACCTCGGGAAAGATGCGCTTCATGATCTGGCGATTCTCCAGCATGTACGAAACACCGGATGGCACCCGCAGATTGTCTTCCAGCACATACATGGTGCCGTCACTGTCACGCACCAAGTCGGTGCCGCAAATGTGTGCCCATACGCCAAAGCGGGGCGTAATGCCGACGCATTGCGGGCGGAAGTTGCACGAGCCTTCCAGCACTTCGGCCGGGAATACGCCGTCTTTGATGATGCGCTGCTCGTTGTACAGGTCGTTGATGAACATGTTCAGCGCAGTCAAACGCTGCTTCAGCCCTTCCTGGATACCATTCCATTCCTTGCGTCCCATCACGCGCGGGATAGGATCGAAAGGCCAGGCACGGTCAATATTGCCCGAATCGCTGTAGACAGTGAAGGTGATGCCCATCGCCATGATGGTGGCATCCACGGCTTGACTGCGGGTGGCAAACTCTTGCTTGTCCAGGGTATCCAGATAGTCGAACAGGGGCTGGGCGACCGCCCGGGGCCGCAAAGTACGGTCAAGCAGCTCATCGTAAGCTGTGGCATTGGCATATTCTGTCGCGGCGAATTCCATGTTGACCTCCCGTATCGATATCTACCAAAGGAGATAGCGAATACTGTGCCAAGGAATTGGGCGTGGACAATAAAAGCCGAAGCTATGTTGTTTTGAAAGGACTTGTGAGAGCTGCAGTCCACCTAGTGAAGAGTGCAACTGCCCGCTCCGATAGTGATACTTCACCCCAATAAAGCCGTCTCTGTCTGGCGGCAGTTCAACCTGTTAAGATACGCCCTCCAAAAAATCACCGCCCGCAGCTTCATGTCCGCTTCAGATTCATCCATGACCCCCTTCGAACGCCGCGCCAGTATTGGCCTGGCGAGCATCTATGGCCTGCGCATGCTGGGGCTGTTTATCATCCTGCCGATCTTTGCGCTGTATGCCGAGCACCTGCCGGGCGGGGAAAGCCATTTCCTTATCGGGGTCGCGCTGGGGGCGTATGGGTTGACGCAGGCGATCCTTCAAATACCTGCCGGGTGGTTGTCGGACCGTTACGGGCGCAAGCCGGTCATCATCGTCGGGCTGCTGCTGTTCGCGGCGGGCAGTTTCATCGCGGCGTCGGCGGATGACATCTACTGGATCATCGCCGGGCGCGTGATCCAGGGCGCAGGGGCGATCAATGCGGCAGTGATGGCGCTGACAGCGGATTTGACGCGCGAGGAGCATCGCACCAAGGCGATGGCGATGATCGGCATCACCATCGGCATCACGTTCTCGATCTCGATGGTGTTGTCGCCCATCCTGTACAGATACATCGGCATGTCCGGCATCTTCGAGCTGATCGGGGTGCTGGCATTCGTTTCCATCGCGGTGGTGGTCTGGTTCATTCCCACACCGCGCATCACGCGCTTCCATTCCGACACTCAGGCCAACACCAGCAAGTTGAAAGAAGTGCTGCGCAATGCCGATCTGCTGCGCATGGATTTCGGTGTATTCACTTTGCACGCGATATTGATGTCGGTGTTCATGCAAGTGCCCTTCATCCTGCGCGACGTCGGGCTGGATGCGCAGCACCAGTGGCAGGTGTATCTGCCGGTGATGCTGATCGCCTTCGCGCTCATGGTGCCGCCCATCATCATCGCGGAGAAGAAAGCCAAGCTGAAGCCGGTGTTCATGCTCGCCATCGCTCTGGCCGCCGTGGCGCAACTGGGCATACTGTTTTTCCAGCACAGCGTGTGGGGCGTGGCGGTGTCGCTGCTGGTGTTCTTCACCGCGTTCAACGTGCTGGAGGCGACGCAGCCTTCCATCGTCAGCAAGATCGCGCCGCTGGCGGCCAAGGGCACGGCGATGGGGGTGTTCAGCAGTGTGCAGTTCCTGGGGGCATTCTTCGGTTCGGCCATGGGCGGCCTGTTGATGCAGGTCTATGGCGACAACGCGGTGCTGGTGTTCGCGGTGGTCATGCTGCTGCTGTGGCTGGCGGTTGCTTCCGGCATGCGGGCGCCACAGGCGCTGATGACCAAAATGTACCACCTGCCGGAACTGGGGCCAGAAGCGGCAAGCGCATTGCAGTCGAGTCTGGCACAATTACGGGGTGTGCGGGAGGTGCTGGTCGTGGGGAACGAGCAGATCGCCTGTATCAAGGTTGAAATAAGCGGGTTCGACGAAGAATCGGTTGAGAATCTAGTGAAAGGGGACATGAGATGTCAGTGAACAAGGCAATTTTGGTGGGACGTCTGGGTAAAGACCCGGAGACCCGTTACATGACCAATGGCGAAGCGGTGACCAACGCCACGCTGGCGACTTCCGAGAACTACAAGGACAAGAGCGGCGAGAAGCAGGAACGCACCGAATGGCACAACCTGGTGTTCTACCGCCGCCTGGCCGAGATCGCCGGTGAATACCTGAAGAAGGGTTCGCAGGTCTACATCGAAGGCCGCATCCAGAACCGTAAATACCAGGACAAGGAAGGCAAGGATCGTTATATCAGCGAGATCATCGTCAACGAGATGAAGATGCTGGGCAGCAAGTCCACCGGTGGTGGCAGCTTTGAAGTGGAAGATGAACGCTCCGCACCCGCAGCGCGCAGCGCGCCGGCCGCCAAGCCTGCCGCAGCACCCGCAGCCAAGGGCAACTTCGACAATTTCGACGACGATATTCCGTTCTGATCCGGATACCAGCGACCAGTTGTGTAAAGTTTTAATTGAGGCCCCTGTTTATCAGGGGCTTCTTTCATTTCACGCGAAAGATATTGTGTTTGGCCTGTTCATCCCGACCCTCTGAATAAGGCAGCAAGCGGACCCTTCGACAGGCTTAGGGCGAACGGACTGCCTGATTATCGAAGCAATCAAGTGCCGCAGAATGTGCGGTAGCCCGCAGTTTGTTCGGATGTGGCCGGTGTGGCAAAGCGGTGCGCGGCTTCGCGTTCGGTAAAGGGATCGCTGAGTACGTCCAGCAGCTGGTTGAACGGTGCCAAGTCGTTATTGATGGTGGCGGCTTCGAGGGCTTCTTCTACCAGGTGATTGCGCGGGATGACATAAGGATTCACGCGCCGCATGTCCGCGGCGATCTCCGCTGCGGATTTGTTCTCGCGGGCCAATCGCGCCTGCCAGCGCGGGAGCCATTCATCCAGCTTTGTCATGTCGCTGCCAAACACGCTGCGCAAGCGTTCCGGATTGGACTCTGCCGCATCAGCAAGGTAGCGCCATGCCAGCGTGTAGTCGGCTTGCCCGGCTTGCATCGCATTCAGGAAATCTTGCACAAGCGTGGCATCGTCGGCTTCGCTGCGCACAAGCCCCAGTTTGCGCCGCGCCATTGCCGACCAGGTCTTTGCAAATTGTTCCGGGAATGTCTCTAATGCCTCCGTCGCAATCAGGATAGCCCGGTCACTATCGTCGTCCACCAGCGGCAGCAATGTTTCGGCAAAGCGCGCGAGGTTCCATTGTGCGATCACGGGCTGCTTGCCGAATGCGTAGCGGCCCCTCTCGTCTATCGAGCTGAACACCGTGGCGGGGTCGAAATGTTCCATGAATGCACACGGGCCGTAATCGATGGTCTCGCCGGAAAGCGCCACGTTGTCCGTGTTCATCACGCCGTGGATGAACCCGACGCACATCCATCTGGCGATCAGGTCAGCCTGCCGCGCAGCCACTGCACGCAGGAGCTCGACATAGGGCTTGCCGATCAGTTCCGGGTAGTGGCGCCGGATGGTGTAGTCCGCCAGCCTACGCAGACTTTCAACGTCGTTGCGCACGGCGAAATACACAAAGGTCCCGATGCGAATGTGGCTTGCTGCAACGCGGGTCAACACCGCCCCCGGCAACGGGGTCTCGCGATACACACTCTCTCCCGTGGCAACCACCGCCAAGGCGCGTGTGGAGGGAATGCCCAAGTGGTACATGGCCTCGCCCATCAGATATTCGCGCAGCATGGGGCCAATCGCGGCCTTGCCATCCCCACGGCGGGAAAACGGTGTGCGCCCGGAGCCTTTCAATTGGATATCGCGGCGCATGCCGTTGCGGTCGATCACCTCGCCCAGCAAGAGCGCGCGGCCGTCACCCAGTTGCGGTGAAAGGTTGCCAAACTGGTGACCCGCATACGCCTGTGCGATAGGCATTGCGCCCGGCGGAACAATGTTCCCGGAAAATATCTCCGCGCCTTGCTGGGTTTCGAGCGCGTCTGCATCCAGCCCAAGCTCTTCGGCCAATGAGCGATTGAACTTGACCAGGGTGGGCGAGGGCACAGTCTCAGCCTGACACGCTGTATAGAATCCGTTCAGCTCACGCGCATAGCTGTTGTCGAAGTTGATCTGTATTCCGTGGAATTCGAAAGCTTTATTCATGGGGATCTCGCGTTGGGGATTCCGGCAATTGGTCTGAGTACGCCACGGAAGCCCGGTTCCGTTGCTAGATCAATTTGTCACAAAACCAATCTACACTCGGACTCATGCAATAACAACAATACCGCCGATGAGGCCTTGTCGTGAGTCGGTGAGGTTGTCGTTCAAACAACGCAGGGTAAATCCGGACGGAACTATTTTCGGGTGCGTCCCTCTCACACCCGTCACCGCATTTGCCTGAGTGTGGTTTCTCATTCAATACACAATAAATATTTGGGGATGAACGTACGATGAAATTTTTGAAGATATTTCCTGCGGCAGCCGGCGTTATTGCGCTGAGTGCGACGGTTGGTTTTGCCAGAGACATGAGAGACCTGGAAGAAGAGGATTTTTCCAGAGTGTTGATTGTCAGTGTCAACTCCAATGCTGATACAGACCCTGCTGCCGATAATGATGGGCGGCGTCGGCATGCATATCATGTGGAAATCAATCGTGGTGAAAAGAGATGGCTGGTGTCGATCGATGCCTACACCGGGAAGATACTGGATAAGCGTGATGTCACTGAGGCGACTGTTTGATTAGTGGGGTTGCACCCGCGCAGGTTGGCATGTGGCATTTGTAGTTTGCAGATACGTCCTTCCTTACCCCAGCGACCTCTCACAATCTCCAACACTTCCCGCAACAATCCTGTTGCCGCCAAATACCCCATGTGCGTAAATTTGACGTACAATACCTGCATCCGTAAATCGGGAGAAACAGTCATGTCAGCAATCACAACCAATGAATCGTCGCGAATCAATTTGCGCACCAGCGCCGACGCCAAAGCCATGATCGAACGCGCTGCCGCGCTGATGGGGACGACCGTATCCGGCTTCATGCTGCAGAACGCATACGAGGCGGCGCGGCGCGTGGTGTCGGACTACGACACGCTCATGCTCACCCAGCGTGACTTTGAGGCGTTTGCCTCGTCCGTGGAAAAACCGCCCAAACCAAAAGCCGCATTGCGCAAACTCATGGCGCGCAAGTAAACATGGCAGTGATCCAACTGCTCGGCAAGCAGCACAACCGCGACGGATTTGATTGCGGCGACGCGGCGCTGAACGAATTTTTACAGCGCCAGGCAGGCCAGCAACAACGGCGCGGCTTCGGCAAAACCTATGTCGCGCTGGCAGAAGACGGAGCAACCGTCACCGGCTTCGTCACCGTGAGTGCGGGCCAAATCGCAACGGCATCGCTGCTCGCCCAGTCAAAACTACCGCGCCATCCCGCACCCATCCTGCGCATCGGTCGCCTAGCGGTGGATGTCCGCCATCAGGGCAAAGGAATCGGCCAAGACCTGCTGGCATTCGCATTGCGCTTGGCCGTGGAATTCTCGCAGCGCGTGGGGCTGTATGCCGTTGTGGTCGATGCCAAACACGACAAGGCCAAAGCTTTTTATACCAAGCTGGGTTTCATCGCTTGCATGGATAGTCCGCTGTCGTTGTATTTGCCGGTTGCAACGCTGGAGCAGGCTGGCGTTGCGTGATTGAAGCGGAATACTGTTGAAATATCCCTTTGTAATGCAATTAATTTAAGGAGATTGATATGACCCAAATTTCCCGCATCCCCAAATGGACTGACCATAACTTCGATGGAATGCTCATTTGGTTTTCAGAAATGTCTGCACGTGGTTTGCTATTCCACCCGGATGATGACCCATCCGAAATCATCTCTATTGCCAAAGGAACAAGAGTGTTTTCTGAAACAGAAGCGGCCGAGTTACGTTCGACTGTCGCTGAAATGTTTGAGTTAAATGGCGATGAAGTATACGAGGCTGGCGCACCAATATTTCGCGCCACTCTTGGGCAATTCGATGCCTGATTGCTATTTGTAAAACGGCAGCTTTTCGCAGCCATATTCAATAAAAGCTATGCCGCTAACCGCACCTATCCCCATAGTAGATCTCTTCGCTGGCCCAGGAGGGCTTGGTGAGGGTTTTTCATCAATTGATGATGGTAAGGCATTCAAAATCATCGTCTCGGCAGAAATGGATGGATCTGCACATGAAACTTTGAGATTGCGTGCGTTCTACAGAATCCTGCTAAGGAAGGGGAAGGTTGCACTGAGAAGCTATTACCGCTACTGCAACGGTGAAGCGGATTTACCATACGATAACTCCACTGCATCCGAATGGGAGCAGGCAGGCGACGAAGCCAAGCAGCTTATTCTTGGATCTGCCGACGGAAATAAGGAGCTAGATCGAATCCTGAAAAAGGAGGGAATTAGTTCAGAGCGACCTTGGATGCTGATCGGCGGCCCACCCTGCCAAGCCTATTCGCTTGTCGGCAGAGCTCGCAACAAAGGGAAAGCAGATTACAAGGCTGAAGAGGATCATCGACATTTTCTGTACAAGGAATATCTGCGTATCATCCAGCAGTACAGGCCTGCTGTATTTGTAATGGAGAATGTCAAAGGCATTCTTTCTTCCAAGGTCAAAGAACAATTCATTTTTCATACCATACTTCGCGATTTGGCAAACCCGGATCGCGCCTTGAAGAAAAAGCCGGGGCTAGGTTACAAGATACATTCATTGGTTTCGCCAACAGTGTTTGAAGGCAAGACAGACCCAAAAGATATTGATGTACGAGACTTCATCATCCGGGCAGAGGAATATGGAATACCTCAAGCGCGGCATCGTGTGATCTTGCTGGGAATCAGGGAGGATATAGACGCGTCTCCTGTACAACTTAAGAAGCAGAGAAGCGTTACGTTTGATGACGTAACAAACGACTTGCCCAAACTGAGAAGCAAACTCAGCAAGGAAAAGGATAGTGGTGAAGCTTGGGCTGAAGCTGTCAGGAAGCATCTGTCTGAACTAGCGCGGGAGGCATCGCACTCGCTGGTACTCGAAGATATGGAAGCACTGCTTAGTAACTATTCAGACAATATCTCATCGAAACTTAAATCTGGCGCACTGAGAGTTCCCAAGCCAGGTAATGCCAAACAGCTCGTGCCAAACCACGCAAAGTGGTATGGAGATAATGAGCTCAAGTTCTGGCTAAATTGTGAGGCACGTGGCCATATGAAGAGCGATCTGCGTCGGTATGCATACGCTGCAGCTTTTGCAAAAGCCTACGAGCGCTCACCCAAAGGGCACGAAGAGTTTTCGCTTAATGGCTTGCGTCCAGAACACGCCAATTGGGAAACCGGAAAATTTTCTGATCGATTCAGGGTGCAATTAAAGGGTTCGCCTTCAACCACGGTGACTAGTCACATTGCAAAAGATGGACACTATTTCATTCACCCGGACCCATTACAGTGCCGGAGTCTTACGGTACGTGAAGCAGCACGCCTGCAAACGTTCCCAGATAATTATTTCTTTCAGGGAAATCGTACACAGCAGTTCCATCAGGTCGGAAATGCAGTCCCTCCCTTGCTTGCATCAAAAATTGCCGCAGTAGTGAAGACAATTTTTTCAAAAAATTGATCAAGAATCGCTTGAAGAAAGTGGCACAACAATTTCATCTTTGCGACTTGCGTCTCTAACAGAATATTGAATTTTTCTTTGTATTTTGTTTATTGGAAATAATAGCGAAAAACCAATACTGACAAATTCAGAAGGATCTGAATTAACTGGATAGAAAAGCATCACTGCTCTACGTGAATTCTTGAGCGCATCAGCCTCATTGTTTGACGGACGGAATGTGTCGCTAGTGCACGAAATATATTCTGCAATTGCCCTGTGTGACGAAGTTGAGTATGCGCCAAACCGCACACCAACCTTCGTACGATGTTGAATAGGAATTTGTGCAATACCAGCCGCTTTGACCTTGGGCCAATAACCTCTTTTCTCAGCAACAATTGGCGCTATAACTAACCAATCATCAATCCCCGGATCACCCTCAGTACCCTTAAGGAATTCGATCTCATGCTGCATAATCGGTCTGGCATCCCTCCACTGGTAGTGTTGCAGAAAGTCTTGCATATCTTCGTTCTTAACTAACCCACAGAAAGCCTTGGTATCACTCCCGTCCAATTTGCCATCCTTACCAACTTTCTTTCCTAAGAATTGATACTCGTGCAAATTTGCCAACTTAAGCAGCTGCTTTGCTAACTCTTCATTCTTTTGTGATACTTTTTGGTCGGATGGAGCCAAGGTCGATTCAGACCAATTCCCTGAAAAATTCTTGAAAATGATATAGGCGTTGTACATCTTGTTCTTCGCAGTTGGGCGCAATGTTGTCAGGTGTGAAGGAACGAGCGGCGGTATCTGCTTGGGCGTGAGCCCGTCTTTATACTTCTTGATTTCATCACGAAACTTTTCTTCATCACGACAAATCGCCTTAAAGGCTTCATAGAGATCCAGCCTTACTTTCCCCTTGTTTCCAAATGGCTCATCTCTTCCAATAAAGAGTCGTACAAGATCAATATATCCGGAACGATAACCAAACCAGCGCCCCATTTGCATAAGAGTGTCGGTCGTGCTCGAAACACGTCTGAAGTAAGTTGTCGTGAGTCCTTCCACTGTGTATCCCCTAGAAAGCTTCGCTCCACCGACCAGTATGGCCCAAACACTCCCTTTGTCGAAGTCTGGCGTATCGTCCTTGTTTTCCCCATTCACGATCAGCACTGTCTTTTGCTGTGTCAGCTTAGCAAGACAGGGGCCGATAAAGGGAGCCAACTCTTTGAACGAATTTGGCATAGGGAATTGCTTCCCCTTTGCCTGTGTTACGGGAAGAAAGTCACTTGAAAACAGGCTCTCCAATCTTGAAACACCTTTACCTGCATGATAGCCAGCGTTATCAAATTCAGCCCTGACTTTCTCAGCAAGAATATCTTGATCCGCATTTCTAACAGAGTGATGAACAAGCATGGTGTGGTGCTTGAAGAATAATTTTTTGCCTGAATGATGTTCTCTATAGAGTTTGATGGCGCCAGCGATTACAAAGCTGTCGATGGCTCTCTGAAGATGATTCGGATTTTTCTTTCCTTGAATTGTGTCGCCACCGCAATCTTCCCCAAAAACATCTCGAACAAACGCATTCTTGTTTGATTCAAATCCTTCTGGCTCCACATCGAAATCGTAAAAATCCATTACACCCATATAACCATTGGGGCGGGGCAAGGATATGATGAAATCCTTTGGAAAAAGGTCTTCTGTATCGTTAGGGTCAACAAATACATTTGCAAAAGGTGTTGCCGTGTATCCCAAATATTGGGCACGTGGGAGAGCCTTGAGCAAGTTAACAATTTCCTTGTTTGTTTCTGTCCTAGTTTTGCCGTTATCTCTTTTGGCTTTTGTAGGATCAATGGTGTTGATTGATGCTTGGTCAGATTCATCATCCACTATTAGTGTTGGCACATGAGCGAGTTTTTGTTTAATTTTTGCCAGATCTCTGGCAAGTCTTGCCATGACTTTGGGTATCTTCTTGATGACAATGATGCGTAATGGAGACGTACGTAAATTTTCCGGGTCGTTATACGGTTTCCCAGAAATTTTGGATTTGAACTCGAGTGCCTTAATTGCAAGATTCAATTCCTTATAGTCTTCCTTTGGGCCAGTCAATCGCTCCCAATCAAATGAGCCCATCTCGCTTGGTATTCCTTCATGGCTGACAAATTCATGCCAGTCGCTATCTTGACCATAGTCCGAAACGAGCAACTCTTTTCCGACAATCTCCTTGTCAAGTCGGCGCTGCGTCTGCGAGCGCAGTATGTCGAGCGTGCCAGCCAGCACGATAATGAATCTGTAGCCTGCGTCAGCCGCCTTGGCTAGCACCCCGGAGAAATGTGCAGTCTTGCCACTCTGCACATAACCAACTACCAACCCTTTGCTTGAATAAACTTTATTGCCGCATGGGTCAGACAATCTCAGTACGACCTCATCTGTACTTTCATCGAGCTTGGCTACAGAGTCTTCATCCCACTTTTTGGTTGCCTGAAGGTAGCCCGAATACGCCTTCCAGTAGAAACCATCCCTCAAAATACGTTCCGAATACCATTTCTCGTGCTCCTCGGCGATAACTAATGCTCGATCAGCTTCCTGGAATACGGGCATTCTCTCATCCATAAAGGCATGCACTTCTTCATGCAATGCCAAGCGTTGGTATATTCGAATACGTCTTTCTTCCGAAAAAGGAATCGTTCCATTTGTCCAGTTACCGTCCTCTGATCGATCCCATTTGCGTAGGGCAAGACCCACAGCATGAAAAATGGCTGAATTTGCGTCAGCCATTTTAAGATTCGAGGTGAGCCATTTGATTGGTTCTGGAAATTCCACTTCTTGAATATCGGCCGTATAACCGATTACCTTGGCAAGATCGTTCGGTTTATCACCCATTTGGTCCAGAGCTTTTCTGATCAGATCTCCAAATTTCACTTCTTCATTCATGTGGGTTCTCCATTTTGGACAGTCCATCGAGAATTATGTCGAACTCTGGGCTACCCTCGGGGTATCCAAATCCATCAACATCAAGATCATATTCCACGTAGGTTAGTCGTTGAGAGGTGCCTTGCGGCAACACTTGATCAACCTTGGCACGTGTCAATCTGGGAAATTCTGCATTGACAGGGATTATCTTAGGTAGACTTCTGAACTTCAATTTGTGCGAATAGTAGACTGAGTCAGCCTCTACATAGCCCAATTTTCTTAGGTATTCTTCAAAGGTTTGCAAGGAGGATTCAGCACCTAACAAAAGTTGTCTGACTTCATCGACTCTTTCCACAAGCGACCTTCCTGCCAAGGCATTGCCTGCAGCCTCAAATTGCAATGACAATATGTAGAGCTGCATACCGCTGGAAGGCTCTAGCTGGCCAAGCCCGTGAATTCGATGTATGCGTTTGGGTTGTAATGTACTCTTTACTTCAATTTCGTTAGTAGCGAGTCTAAAGTCATGAGGTTCTTTCGTGGGGCCCAACCATGAATTGAAAGCCTCTTGGCCCCGGCTCTCGATAAGTGCCTTTAGAAAACATAATTCACCAGCAAGTCCTACCTGCTCTGTTTCCTCGAGCAGCTTCTTTCGCAAGAGCATTTGTGCCCAGTTAGAAAGGCATCTCTCGATTGCATTTGTTGAAGATAATTCTTGTACTAGTACAAGCTGCAATATCTCGATGGCGAAGTGGTAGAAGGTTCTGAACAATCTAACATCTTGGACGGTTAATTCAATTACTGTGATTTCATAAACAGTCTTCTTGGATATATCTAGTTCACGATAAGGACTTGGTATCACAACTTCATTCTCGGAAACGGGCAATCTGAGCCCAAGCGACTTTCCGTGATCTGAAATCATAAAGCTGATTTCGCTTCTATTTGTGACTGGTAACTGGGCCGGTATCCCTTTCCGGATATAGTCATCAAGATGAGCCCATGAAATAATTTGCATAGAGTTCACAGGCCTTTGTTGCAGGTAGTGACCAGAGCCAAATTTATCTTCTGAATCCAGTCGAGATACTTTTCCGTATTTGCCTTTCGATCCAGATGATCGTGAAGCAAAAACATCAGCAGAAGTTTAATTAGTGGCGCATCAGCCACGGAAGCCGACTGCCCCTGTAGAACAGTTTTACGATAAATACTGTTCAGAACGATAATCGGCTTGCTATCGAGATCAAGCTCAAAGAAGGTGTCTGGATCAAGTTTGTTCCAGGTGAAGTCAACGGATACGAGCGGTTTGCTTCCCTTTTGCCAGAGAATTCGTTTGGCACTTTCACGTGCATCGGCGGGGTATCCCTTTCCTGGTGTGTACTTGAAACTACCTCCGTCTCTTGCTTTCTGCTTTCTATAAACCGCCTGGGCGTCATTTACATATTTTTGGAAAGATGAGCCATCAGGTTTCTCAGCCGACAATAGCCGACTTGGAAATTCAGGCGGTGGTTCCACTTTCGATTTGGTTACATCCAGTTGGAATGTCGAATCAAATTCTGGTGGGAGATTGACCAAAACCCTAGCCAATGAAAGATGCGGCTCGCTGTCATCATCTCGGCAACCGTTCCATCCACCCATTTGAATCAGCCTGTCATTTCGATATATGAAAAGACCTTGCATCGAGGAAACCTTCCCCCCGCCAAGTTTGTATCCTTGGTCATTCGATTTCGCCGGCCAGATATGAGTTTCCACCTTCAGTTTCCCATAGGGCGGCAGCTCAATATTGAATGACTTCGGATACCCTTCCTTTCCGGATATTTCATAGGAAAATGGATCAAGTGGAGTGACAGTAAACTGAATGCCACTGACAGGCATGCCAGAGGATTGAACATCAATAAAGACTTTGATCTTCTGGCTGTTTATGAATCTGTGAAATCGCAAACCGATATCCCTCATTAGGGACTTAACTGACTTGTTCAGGGTCGTATCAATCGTGTTTTCATTCACTCTTAGATGCTGAAGATCCTCCCATACAATCATCGTGCCCGATCCATTCAGTCTGAATGGGCCAAAATCTTGGGATAGGTATTCTTCAATTTGCTTGCCGTTTAGGACATCGCAAAGCCAATTCTTGCGAATGTTGTCCAAAGTCCATTTACGGCCAACCCCTACACCATTGGAGACGCTATACATGGAGAAGGAATTTGCTTGGCTGAGCGAAGCGGATTTAAGTCCTATTCCATATTTCCCAAGGGATTCCTTGGATTTGCCGAAGCTCGATCCCACACGCATCGCTTCTGATATGGACTTACTATCCAAGCCGCGTCCATCATCCAGAATGATCACTCGCAATATCTGAGCATCTGTCCGGATAAACCTGATTAATATATTTCCAGCCTCTGCATCGATTGAATTGTCTACAAGATCCGCAATTGCGTCAGACAGCTTGTATCCTAGCCTCGAAAATATTTCTCCCGATCCCTTGGCATCAGGTATAAGTTGCTCGGATCTCTCGGTTTGGATATTCGGATTGGTAAGTCTTAAACCTTGCTTTGATATTGTGTCGGTCATCTGCGAAATCCATACTATGAAATAGTTATTTTGTAATTCTATATTACCTAAGACCATCTCAGCTGCGGCGGGTAATAACTAGTATTACTTATTTCACCAGCGCCGTACCGAAATCAGCTAGGTCTGAATATTAGCCAGTTCACGTCACGCCATGTGACAAACTTCCACCCCTGCTTCACAAACACCAACGACTTCACTTCCAACCCTCTCGCCAGGAATCAAAAGGGTCAGCATCGAAACGGTTGTTTTTGAAGTGAGCGAATGGATTACGACTACGAAACTGGCCCCCTCAATGGATTTGCATATCGCATCCGCTGTTCGATATCCCTGCCTTAGTTTTCCCTGTCGTCCTCCGTCACCCCAGCGACCTCTCCACAATCTCAAACACATCCCGCGACAGCCCCTTATGGTTGCGCAGCATTTCCAACGCGGCACGCGCATGTGCCTGGCGCGTGGCATCAAACCTGCGCCAGCGGTCGAAGCAGCGTGCCAGGCGCGCCGCAACCTGGGGATTGATGCCGTCGAGCGTGCGCGTTTGTTCGGCGAGGAAGCGGTAGCCGCTGCCGTCGGCGGCGTGGAAGCGCACATGGTTGCTGCCGAAGGCGCGCAGCAGAGCGTAGACCTTGTTCGGATTGCGCAGGTCGAAGGCGGGATGCGCGACCAGCCGTTCCACTTCTGCCAGTGTGCCGGGGCGGCGGCTGGTTGACTGCACTTGCAGCCATTTGTCGATCACCAGTGCCTCGTCTTTCCAGCGTGTATAGAAAGCCTCCAGAGCCAGCACGCGTTCCTCGCCTTCGCTCTGTGCCAGCACGCTGAGTGCGGCGAACTGGTCGGTCATGTTGTCTGCGGTGTCGAGTTGTTTCTTCGCCAGCGCGCGCGTCTCGGCGCTGTCCGTTTCGCTCAGGTAGCCAAGGCATAGATTGCGCAAAGCGCGGCGCGCGGCGTCGTGCGAATCGGGTTTATAGATTCCTTTGGGGGTAAGCGACTCATAGCAGGCTCTGAATTCGCCCCCGAGTTGTTCGGCCAGGAACCTGCGCAGGCCGTTGCGCGCGGCGTGCAGGGCATCGGGATCGACAACGTCCAATTGTTCGGCCAGCGTCGCCTCGCCGGGGAGCGTCAACGCTTCGGCGGCGAAGGCAGGGTCGGTGGCGGATTGGGCGAGTACGCGCGCTGCCGCTTTGGCAAAGTCGGCCGACCAGCTTGGCGTTTTGCCCGCGCTGATGGCGGCGGTGGCGGCGATGATCAGTTGGCTGGCCAGTCGTTGGCCGGCTTCGCAGCGATTGAACGGATCGCTGTCATGCGCCAGCAAGTGGGCGAGTTCTGCTGCTGTGTAATCAAATTCGAGCACGACCGGCGCCGAGAAATCGCGCAGCAGCGAGGGCACGGGTGCAACAGTCACTTTCTCAAAGACGAATTCCTGCGCTGTGGTTTGCAGCGACAGCACGCGCTCGGTGGTTACGCTGCTATCGCCGGCCAATTGCAGGTGCAGTTCTTCTCCGTTCGGTCCGACCAGGCCGACGGTGACGGGGATGTGGTAGGGCTGTTTTTCCGGCTGGCCGGGTGTGGCGGCGCAGGATTGGCTCAGGCGTAGCGTGTAGCGCTGCTTTGCTGCATCGTAGCTGCCGGTGGCGCGTATGCGCGGCAAACCGGCCTGGTCGTACCAGCGCATGAACTGCTTGAGGTCGACGCCGGAGGCATCGGCCATGGCGGCGACGAAGTCGTCGCAAGTCACCGCCTGGCCATCGTGACGTTCGAAGTAAAGGCCCATGCCGAGACGGAAAGCGGGCTTGCCGATCAGGGTCTGGATCATGCGCACCACCTCGGCGCCTTTTTGATAGACGGTGGCGGTGTAGAAGTTGTTGATCTCGATATACGACGCGGGCCGCACCGGATGCACCATGGGGCCGTTGTCCTCGGGGAATTGTCCGGCGCGCAGGCCGCGCACTTCGCGAATGCGTGCGACCGAGCGGTTATGCACATCGGCGCCGAATTCCTGATCGCGGAATACGGTCAGTCCTTCCTTGAGCGAGAGCTGGAACCAGTCGCGGCAGGTCACGCGGTTGCCGGTCCAGTTGTGGAAATATTCGTGCGCCACCACGCGGTCGATGTTCTCGTAATCGACATCGGTGGCAACGTCCGGCCGGGCCAGCACATACTTGGTGTTGAAGATGTTCAGCCCCTTGTTCTCCATCGCCCCCATGTTGAAATCGCCAACCGCCACGATCATGTAGATGTCGAGATCGCATTCCAACCCGAACCGCTGCTCGTCCCATTGCATGGCTTTCTTGAGTGCGGCCATGGCGTGTGCGCATTGGTCGAGCTTGCCGTGCTCTACATAGATCGCCAGCTTCACCTCGCGACCCGACAGCGTGCGATAGCTGTCGCTCAGCACATCGAGCTTGGCTGCGACCACCGCGAACAGGTAGCAGGGCTTGGGGAAGGGGTCTTGCCACTTGGCCCAGTGACGGCCGCCTGCCTCGTCGCCGCTACCCACCGGGTTGCCGTTGGCCAGCAGTTGCGGCAATGCCGCTTTGTCGGCATGCAGCGTGACGGTGTAACGCGCCATGACATCAGGCCTGTCCTGGAACCAGGTGATACGCCGGAAACCCTGCGCCTCGCACTGGGTGAAATAGCCGTTGGCCGAACGGTAGAGACCGGAAAGGCGCGTGTTGGTATCGGGGTGGATGCGCGATTGCGTTTCGAGGCGGAAGGTGTCGGGTGCGTCGGGGAGTGTGAACTGCTCCGGGCTCAAGCGATAGCGATCCTTGCTCAGTTCTTTCCCGTCCAGCTTCACGCCGAGCAATTCCAGCTCCTCGCCGTCCAGTACCAAGGGGGCGTTGGGCGTGTGTGCGGCCGGATTGCGGCGCAGCGCCAGTTGGGTTGTCACGATGGCCTCACCGCTGCGGAAGTCGATGTCGACGTCGACGGTGTCGATCAGGAAGGGCGGCGGGGTGTAGTCGGAGAGGAGCGTGGTTTGGGGGGTGGGTTGGGTCATGGCGGGTCTGCTTTTCTGGAAGGGGCGAAGTTTGACAGTAAAGACGGCTGGAAGTCATCTTGGGCCACCTCTAAAAATCCAAATTTCGTCGCAATACTGCGTTGCTCACAAAAAATTGCTCCTTACATATCACGTATATGCTGCGTTGCAATTTTTTGCTCGCGCCTTGTCTTGCTTAGAACTTTGAATTTTTAGAGGCGGCCATGGCTGACCGTGCATTCCCCCTTTTGTAAAAGGGGAAACGACAAGCGTAGATACTGGCCGCCGACTCTTGTTGCAAACCCTACAACACCCCATCCCCGTCTTGTTCCACACACGGGAGTTGAGCGTGGCTTGTCTGCAATATCCATTTTAAACAGTGTGTTGAAAGAATAGCCGGCGCTGGCACACAGCTTGCACTTGATAGGGCGTAACCAACCCGCTCAAGGAGCCAGACATGATCACAATGACACCCAACGCCATCTCCGCTGTAGAGAGATTCATCAAAGGTGCTGACGCGCCTGTCGCCGGACTGCGCATCGCCATCTCCGGCGGCGGCTGCTCCGGCTTCCAGTACGGCATGACGCTGGAAGAGGCCAAGCAGGAAGACGACACCGTGCTGGAATACGGCGCGGTCACCCTGCTGGTCGACCCCCTCTCTGCCCCGCTGCTGGATGGCGTGACCGTCGATTTCGTCGACAGTCTCACCGGCAGCGGCTTCAAATTCGAAAACCCGAACGCCAGCTCGACCTGCGCGTGCGGCTCGTCGTTCAACGCATAAGGAGCATCGCCATGTGGGACTACTCGGACAAAGTCAAAGAACACTTCTTCCAACCGCGCAACGCCGGGGTGCTGGCCGATGCCAACGGGGTGGGCGACGTCGGCTCGATCTCCTGCGGTGACGCGCTGCGCCTGATGCTCAAGGTGGAGCCGGATACCGACATCATTCTCGACGCGCATTTCCAGACCTTCGGCTGCGGCTCAGCCATCGCGTCCTCTTCCGCGCTCACCGAGATGATCAAGGGCAAGACGCTGGATGAGGCACTCAAGGTAAGCAACCAGGACATCGCCGATTACCTCGACGGTCTGCCGCCGGAAAAGATGCACTGCTCTGTGATGGGACGCGAAGCGCTGCAAGCCGCCGTGGCCAACTATCGCGGCGAAGTGTGGAGCGACGACCATGAAGAAGGCGCGCTGATCTGCAAATGCTTCGCCATCGACGCGGTGCTGATCGAAGACACCATCCGCGCCAACGAGCTGTGCTCGGTGGAGGACGTGACCAATTACACCAAGGCGGGCGGCGGTTGCTCTTCCTGCCACGAAGGCATCGAAGAGATCCTGGCGAAGGTGATGGCCGAGCGCGGCGAAAGCTTCAAGCCCGGTACACCGGCCAAGGAAGAAGCCAAGCCTGTCGGCATGACTAACCTGCAACGCATCCGCAAGATCGAAGCCGTGCTGGAAACCGTGCGCCCGCAACTGAAGCGCGACGGCGGCGACATCGAGCTGGTGGACGTGGACGGCAAGACCATCTACGTCAACATGACCGGCGCCTGCGCTGGCTGCCAGATGGAAGCGCTCACGCTGCAAGGTATCCAGCAGAAGCTGATGGAAGAACTGAAAGAGTTCATCAAGATCGTGCCGACCAAGGCTGGCGCGTTGAGCAGAGCGACTTGCCATCCGTAACCAACACTCCCTTCTCCCGCAAGCGGGAGAAGGGCTGGGGATGAGGGGCTGTGAGTAGTAGCGAAAGTGGCTGTACCCACCGACCCTCACCCTAACCCTCTCCCGCTTACGGGAGAGGGGGCAAAAACAAAAGGAGCAGAAAATGGAAGGCATCTATTTCGACAACAACGCAACCACCCGGGTAGACCCCGCCGTGGTGGAAGCCATGCTGCCGTATTTCACCGAGCAGTTTGGCAACCCCTCGTCGATGCACAGCTTCGGCAACAAGGTCGGCCTCGCCATCAAGAAGGCGCGCATGCAGGTGCAGGAGTTGCTCGGTGCGGAACACGACTCCGAGATCATCTTCACTTCCTGCGGCACCGAATCGGATTCCACCGCTTTGCTCTCGGCATTGAAGGCACAACCCGAGCGCAAGGAGATCATCACCACCACCGTCGAACATCCGGCCATCCTGACGCTGTGCGCGTATCTGGAAAAAGAAGGCTACAAGGTGCATTACCTCAAGGTCGACGGCAAAGGCCGCCTAGATCTGGACGAATACAAGAAGCTGCTCAGTGATCAAACCGCTGTCGTGTCGGTGATGTGGGCGAACAACGAGACCGGTACTTTCTTCCCGGTGGTTGAAATGGCTGAGTTGGCGAATGCCGCCGGGGCGATGTTCCATACCGACGCGGTGCAGGCCGTGGGCAAGGTGCCGCTGAACCTGAAGGACACCAAGATCGACATGCTGTCCGTGTCCGGCCACAAGCTGCACGCGCCCAAGGGCATCGGCGTCCTGTATCTGAAACGCGGTACCCGTTTCCGTCCGCTGCTGCGCGGCGGCCATCAGGAACGCGGCCGTCGTGCCGGCACTGAGAACACCACCTCCATCGTCGGTCTGGGCAAAGCTGCCGAGATGGCGCTGGAAGCGATGGCTTTCGAGAACACCGAGGTCGCGCGTCTGCGCGACAAACTGGAAGCCGCCATCCTCGCCAAGGTGCCGCGCTCTTTCGTCACCGGTAATCCGGACAATCGCCTGCCCAACACCAGCAACATCGCGTTCGAGTTCATCGAGGGCGAGGCGATCCTGCTGCTGCTCAACAAGTTCGGCATCGCCGCATCGAGCGGTTCCGCCTGCACCTCCGGTTCGCTGGAACCGTCGCACGTGATGCGCGCGATGGGCATCCCCTACACCGCAGCGCACGGCACGGTGCGCTTCTCGCTGTCGCGCTACAGCACCGAAGCGGAAGTGGACCGCGTGATCGCCGTGGTGCCCGAGATCATCGCGCAACTGCGCAAGCTCTCCCCGTACTGGGAAGGCGATGGTCCCGCGGCGGAACCGGAAAAGGCGTTCGCGCCGACTTACGCATAAGGCACCCATCATGTCCCGCTCCATCATCATCGACGACACCACCCTGCGCGACGGCGAACAGACCGCCGGGGTGGCGTTCACGCTGGAGGAGAAGCTGGACATAGCGCGCCAACTCGACGCGCTCGGCGTGCCGGAACTGGAAGTCGGCATCCCGGCGATGGGCGAGGAAGAACGAGAGAGCATCAATGCCGTCGCCTCGCTCGGCCTGAATGCCAAACTCATCGCCTGGTGCCGGATGTGCAAGCCGGACATCCTCGCGGCGGAACTGGTCGATGTGCATCTCATCGATCTGTCGATACCGGTGTCGGACATCCAGATCAAGAAAAAACTGGGCTATGACCGCGACTGGGTGCTGGAGACCATCTTCGACCTGGTGCCCTTCGCCAGCGAACAGGGCATGGGCGTCATCGTCGGCTGCGAGGATGCATCGCGCGCCGATCCCGAATTCATGCTGCGGGTCGCCGAGGCTGCACAAGCCGCCGGCGCGCGCCGCATCCGCTTCGCCGACACGCTCGGCGTGATGGAGCCCTTCGGCGTGCACAAGGTCATCTCTGCACTGCGTGCCGCCTGCGATCTTGAGATCGAGATGCATGCGCATGACGACCTCGGTCTCGCCACCGCCAACAGCCTCGCTGCCGCGCTGGCAGGGGCCACGCACATCAACACAACGGTCAACGGTCTGGGCGAACGCGCGGGCAATGCGCCGCTGGAAGAAGTCGCGCTCGGTCTGAAGAAACTCTACGGCATGGACACCGGCATCGACCTCACCCATTTCACCGACCTGTCGAAACTGGTCGCCGCCGCATCGGGCCGTCCGGTGCACTGGCAGAAGAGCGTGGTGGGCGAGGGCGTGTTTACGCACGAGGCTGGCATCCACGTCGACGGCCTGCTCAAGGACCCCGACACCTATCAGGGCTTCGATCCCATTGAAGTCGGTCGCCAGCACAAACTCGTGGTCGGCAAACATTCCGGCGCGCACGGCATCATCGCCGCCTACGCCACCATGGGTCTCAACCTCAGCCAGGCCGAAGCGCGCGCGCTGCTGCCGGACATCCGCAGTTTCGCCGAGCGCGCGAAGCGCTCTCCCGCCGACCAGGAACTGCTGTTTCTTTACCAACGCTACATCGGGCGCACCCAGCCCGGTGCGGCGCACTAGGAGCGCATCATGGAAGACGTGATGACAGCAGAAGTCGCGATGCCAAAACCGGCGCAACCCGGATTGCTGCGCCTGTTGCGCGAAGACGTGAGCTGCGTGTTCCAGCGCGACCCCGCCGCACGCTCGCGCTTCGAGGTGCTGACTACTTATCCCGGTGTGCATGCCATCCTGATGCAGCGCGTCGCGCACCGGCTGTGGAAATTCGGCCTGCGCTATCCGGCGCGGTTGCTGTCCTGGTTCGCGCGTTTTGTCACCAACATCGACATCCATCCGGGTGCCACCATCGGCCGCCGCTTCTTCATCGATCATGGCGCTGGCGTGGTGATCGGCGAGACCGCCGAAATCGGCGACGACGTCACCCTGTATCACGGTGTCACGCTGGGCGGTACCACCTGGAACAAAGGCAAGCGCCATCCCACACTGGGCGACGGTGTGGTGGTCGGTGCGGGCGCGAAGATACTGGGTGCGATCACGCTGGGTGCGCAGGTGCGTGTCGGTGCAAATTCGGTGGTGGTGAAAGACGTACCCGCGCACCGCACTGTGGTAGGCATCCCCGCCAAGGTCGTGCTGCGCACCGAAGAGGCGGGCAGCGACAATATCTACGGCATCAATCTCGATCATCACCTCATCCCCGATCCGGTCGGCCGCGCCATCGCCTGCCTGATGGAGCGTATCGAAGTGCTGGAAGGACAGTTGCGCAAACAGGGTGAGCCGGTGGACGGTCAATGCCGAACCTGCGAGGCGGATGATCTGTGCGGCACCGAAGTGGCGCGCGTCATCCGGAAGGAGTGAATCATGGACCTGCTCGATTTCGAACAAGCCGAGTTGTACTTCGACGAACCGCTGGCGCAGGACGTCGCGCGGCTGCTCATGGCGGCGGCGGACAAATACGGCACCGAAGAATCCGAGAGCCTGTTGTTGCGCGCCAGCCTGATGGCGCCGCAGCATCTGATGGTGCTGGTCGCGTTGTACCGTTATTACTTCTACCAGCACCGCCTCGAAGACGCGCTGCTGGTGGCGGAGAGCACGCTGGCCGTGGTCGGCCGGCGGCTGGATTTCCCCGATACCTGGATGTATCTGCGCGAGGCCAATGTCGGCGCGGGCGTGATGCGCTCGATGGGGCTGGTGCGCTTCTACCTGATGGTGCTCAAGGCGACGGGCTATATCAACCTGCGCCTGGGCCATCAGCAGACTGGGCAGGCGATGCTGGAAAAACTGGTGGAGCTGGACAGCCACGATCGCATGGGCGGCAAGGCGCTGCTGGAAGTGCTGCGTCAATCGCACCACGAAGAGAATGATCTACTAAGGAGAGCATGATGGACGAACTGACTTTGGACGAAGCGATGGAGGAGTTGGTCTCCGCCGAGGATTTTTTGAACTACTTCGGCATCGAATACGACGCTTCGGTGGTACAGGTGAACCGTCTGCATATCCTGCAGCGCTTCCATAACTATCTTGGCAAGACGACGTTATCGGAAGAAGAGTCCGCACGCCGCCTGGTTTACACCACGCTGCTGACGCAGGCGTACCAGGATTTCGTGAAGTCCGACGCGCTGACCGAAAAAGTGTTCAAGGTGTTCCACATGCACGAGCCGCAGGTGAAGTTCGTGCCGCTCAGTTCCATCACGGTGACCAGGAAAGATGCTGCCTAAATACGAATTCGGCGACGAAGTCCGCATCATTCGCAACGTGCGCAATGACGGCACCTATCCGGGTGTGCCTACCGGCACGCTGCTGATCCGTCGCGGCAGTACCGGTTTCGTCACCAACGTAGGCACCTTTTTGCAGGACCAGCTGATCTACACCGTCAACTTCCTCGACCAGAACAAGATCGTCGGCTTCCGCGAGGAAGAACTCATCGGAATAGACGAACCGTGGATACCCAGCAAGTTCGAGAGTCGCGAGAAGGTGCGCAGCAAGATCACGCTGGCGGTGCGCGGCGAAGTGCGTGTCACCCCGGGCATGGAAGGCGAGATACTGAAAGTGTTCCGCGACGAGAATGTGGGCGTGTTGTATCACGTGATCTTCCACGACCAGGTGCTGCAAGTGCCGGAGGCCTCGCTGGAGGCGGTGCATGTCTACAACGACGGGGAGAAGGTCCATGCCTGAAGTGATCGACAGCAGCGTCGCCTACCTCGCACTCAAGGCCGCGCAGAAGCTCTACGGCAAGGCGCCGGTCGCCCTGCAGGCGGACGAATCGAAACGCGTGCAAACCATGGCGCAGAAACAACACCAACTTGAGACGCGCGTACTCGCCACGCCGGAAGCGCGCGATGCGATGGTGCCGCCATCCACGATAGCGGCGGCCATGCAGGAGATACGCGGGCGCTATCCGAACGCGGACGATTTCGCCGCCGATCTGGCACAGAACGGACTGGATGAAGCCGGTTTCGCCAACGCGCTTGAGCGCGAGATGAAAGTGGAAGCCATCCTGGAGAAGGTAGGCACGCGCGCCGAGAGCGTCAGCGACACCGATGTGGATCTGTACTACCAGTACCACCCCGAGCAGTTCCGCCGCCCCGAGACGCGGCAGGTACGCCACATCCTCATCACCATCAACGACAGCATCGCCGAGAACACGCGCGATGCTGCGCACAAGCGTATCGCCGAGATTGCCGCCAGGCTGGCGAAGGAACCGCAACGCTTCGAGGAGCAGGCGCTCAAACATTCCGAATGCCCCACCGCGCTGGACGGCGGCAAACTGGGCGATCTGCCGCGCGGAAAGATATTCCCCGAACTGGACACGGCATTGTTCGAATTGAAAGCCGGCGAAGTGAGCGGAGTGCTGGAAACCGAAATCGGCTTCCACGTGCTGCGTTGCGACGCCATCACCGAGGCCGGTGTGCTCGGTTTCGCCCAGGCGAAACCGCATATCCGCAAGGTGCTGGAACAGAAGCGCAAGCGCGCGACCCAGCAGGCATGGGTGAAGCAACTGCTGGAGGGGAAGTAAGGGCGCGCCGCCGGCGTCGCCCTGTTTCTTATAATTCATCTCACATACCGACCCATCGGCTGGGCAAGTGACTGTCGATGTCGGCGCGCCGGTTCGCAACGATCGCGACAATCATCTCTGGCTGCAGTGCTGGCGCGAGCAGCGCACCGATTTCCACCAGATCACAGTCAATCCGCTGCTGGACAGGTTCTGGCCCAGTCTGGCGCTGGAACTCGGCAGCCGCGTGTTCGTCCCGCTCTGCGGCAAGAGCCTGGACATGATCTGGCTCGCGCAGCAGGGCCATGAGGTCGTCGGTGTCGAGTTGAGTCCGCTCGCGGTGGAAGATTTCTTCCGTGAGAACGGCCTGATCCCGGTCCTGCGGCAGCAGGGGCCGTTCACTGTGTGGAGCTGCGGCAAACTCAGCGTGCTGTGCGGGGATTACTTCGCGCTGACCGCGGCGGACATCGGCGAGTTCGATACGGTCTACGACCGTGCCGCGCTGACCGCCTTGCCGGAGAACATCCGCGATCAATATGTCGCGCAATTGATGCGTCTGCTGCCCAAGTCGGCCAGAGTCTTTCTGCTGACCATCGAAGATGCCGCAGACGGCGCGACCCTGAAGCAGGCTGTCGGTGTGGATGAGGAAATCGCGGCCCTGTACTCGGCCGGGTTCGAGATCGACCTGGCTTATGTCGAGAGCGTGTTCGAAGTTGATCCGGAATCGCCCGAGCGATCCTTGCGGCGGGTTGAATATAAAGTGTATCGGTTGTCGGGGAGGAACTGAGCGAGGATGGGCGCGCGGCTTAGGCGACCAACCAATCCTTGACCTGCTTCGCCACCCACTCGCCATCGTCCAGCGGGATGTCGTGGCCTGCAGTCGGATGCAACCTGATCTCGCAGCGCCAGCGTTGTGCCAGCGTGAGCGAGCATTTCACATTGACCAGATGGTCTTGTTTTCCGGACAGTAGCAATACCGGGACGGGGGGCGGAACTGGTGCGGCGCGAAATGTGGCTGCGGCGCTCAGCTGGCGCAGGATGTTGGTGCGGCTGACCGGGCATTCACCGGCATATGATTCCCACTGTTCCAGCAATGCAGTCCGCTGTTGCACGGTGCATTGCTTGTTACTGGTGATGTGCAGCACCGATCTTTCCCGTGCCGGGATGGAGTTGAAAACGAGAAAACGCAGCAGGCCGGGATAGTTGCGCGGGCGCATGCGCTGGTAGAACGGGTTGTACGGTGCCAGGCTGGTATTGATCAGCACCATGCGTCCGAGTTCCTGCGGATGCCGTTCGCTCCAGCTCACCGCCACCATCGCGCCCAGCGAAAGTGCCAGCACGTTATACGGCGGTCGATGGCCCAGTCGTTCGAGCTGTGACCGGCAGGATTCCGCCATTCCCGCCACGCTGGTCGGACTGGCTTGTGCATGCAGACTGCCGTTGCCGGGGAAATCCAGCGTCACCACCTTTTGTGCTCCGGTGATCTTTTGGAACTGCGCGGGAAAGTCGCCCCAGTGGCGCGCTTCGCGCATCAGGCCGCGCAGCAGTACCCAAGTGCTCATGGCCGATACCAGCGCGCGACGGCGCGTTCCTGCAGACGCAGACGGGTGGGGCCGGTCGCCAGCCATTTGTCGTGACCGCTGGCGGCGCGCATCAGGAAATCCAGCCACACCGCATGCCTGCGCAGGACGCGGTGCAGGCGATGCTCAACTTCGGGATTGAACATGCCGTGGCGCGAGAACAGCTGACGCGGATTCTTTCTCACCCACATCCAGGAACCCATCTCCAGCGTCAACGGCAGGAAGGTCTTGCTCTTGTCGCGCTGCGACTGCAGATAGAGGTAGTCCCATACGTCGCCATGGGTGCGGTAGTGCTTGCTTTGCGGCTCGAACAGATAGCGGTTGTTGGGCAAGGTCTGGTGGAACAGTTCTTCCAGCGTGAGGATGTCGGCGAGATGGGCTATGGGGTGGCCGCTGTGGGCGTGGGGGAACCAGATGCGGTCGCGCGAACCGAAGCCGGAATGGCAGTCCACCGCGATGCTGAACTGCCGCGTCAGCAATTCCTCGCTGACGACACGGCACAGTGCCAGATTCTCTGTTTCCATCCCGGCATCCGCCGGGCCGCGATACCAGGGCAGCAGCGGGCTGATGCGGTGGCCGCCGAGCAGGAAGGGGACTTTGCCGGTGGCATCGACGGGCGCGTTGCGCATCAGGTCGACGCCGTTCGGGTTGCTACGGGTTGATTGCCACATGCCGCCGGGGTTGATCAGCGGCATGAACACCAGCCGCACGTCCTGCAGCAGATGATGAAGGCTGTTGTCCCACTCCAGGCGCGTGATCAGACTGCGCAGGAAGTAGAGCAACACCTGCGTGCCGATGCGTTCGAGGCCGTGGACGCCGCCGAAGAATCCGATCGAGGGCAGTTTCGGATCGGGATTGCCCAGGGTCAATTGGTATACCGGGAAATTCTGGTCGCCCGCTTTGACTTCGCAGGCGACGCTCGACTGCAGATGATGGCGCCCCAATTCCAGCAGGCGTTCCAGCTCTCTCAGTTCAGGCAGGGTGGACATGGACGCAGGGCTCGTTTCTCACGTAAAAGTGCAATAGTCGCGGGTGACGATTGATTCTGCACTTCTTCCGGCGGCTTGTCTGTTGTAATACTTCTCCCGCAACAATTCCCGCGCCGGGCCGCTTCAGCCGCGCTTACAACACCCCGTCATCCATCTGCTGGTAGGCATGTATCGCGCCATGGGTGTGCTGGCTGCTGATCTCGCTGATGGAGAATACCACCTTGCTGCCGAGGGCTTTGACGGCATCCTTGCTTGCTTTCAGGTGTACTCCGGCCATATCGAGACGGCTGTATTTCGCGTTGATGGCGGTGTCGCCCGAGATGTCGCCGTTGGTGACGGTGAGGTCGGCGTATTCCGCGTACACGCCTTCCTCCTTGCCGATGATGTCGGTGTCGGTCAGCGTCGCCCTGGAGTTGTACACGTGCAGGTGGCCGATGCGCGCGTTGCGGATGGTGATGCCGCTGCAGTCGCGCAGTTCGATGCTGCGGTAATCGCCTTCGAATATCATGCCGGAATCGTTCGAGCAGGTGCCCACACGGTCACTGGCGAAGGCGGGTTTCGGCGAGGGCTGTTCGAATTGCTCTTTCAATTTCTCATCGCTCGCCTGCAGATGACTGTTGACCAGCTTGTTCACTTCCTTGGGCTGATCGTTCATGGGCTCATGTGCAGCATCGGCGATGACCTGTAACCGCGCATGCGGCATGCGCGCCGCCAGTACCTTGCCGGTGCGCAACGGTACGGTCAGATCGTCGCTGCCCCACAGGATGAGGGTGGGCTCGGTGACCGAGGTGACGGCCTGGCTGAAATCTTCTCCGGCCAGTTCGAGTGCGGCGATCTTTTCAGGGCCGCCTTGTAGTACATGCTCTCTCCCCAATGCAGAGCTGGCGATGTCGATTGGCGAGATCGGCAGCTTGTCCACTTGTTCCAGTATCTTTCCGGACAGGCGCTCGGCGAATCCGCGCGTCTGCTTCACGCCGCTGTTGCGCTCGAGGAAGGAACCGGCCTGGAATTTCGAGATCACCTGCGGATGCAGGATGCCGGCTGCATCGATCAGCACCAAGCGCTGGAAGCGCAGTGGTCGTTGCGCGGCGAAGCGCAGCGCGATGGCGCCGCCCATGGAATGGCCGACGATGTGATAGGTCTTGTCGTGGAAATGATGGTCGGCCAGAAAATGCGCAAGACGTGCATAGCGTGTGGGCGAGTACTCCTGGCTGCCCTTGTCCGATTTGCCGAAGCCGGGCAGGTCGAAGGCGAGCACATGGAAATTTTTGGCCAATGCGGGGATGGTGTTCTTCCAGTCGTCGGTGGAGCCGCCGAGACCGTGGATGAGGATCACGCCGACTTTGGCGTCGCGGTTCGCCTCTACGGTGCAGACCTTGCTTTCAAAGATTGGCTCCAGGATGCATTCTTCGCTGGTGCCGGGGATGGATACTTCGGCCCATGCGGTTTGCAGCCACAAGGTGGTCAGCAGGCCGAGAGTGATACGCACCGCGATGTTCATTTCCTGATCCCCTTCGCCGGATGGATTCAATGCAGCCGTGAGTTTACACGAGCTTAAGGTTTTGTCCGCAGGCCGGACATGGTGCTAGACTCGAACCACGGCAGGAAGGTTCCGGCTGCAGTTTCGATCGGGGGTGCGTCATGGACAGGAGAATCGACAGGGAAGAAGAGGACGCGGCAGAGCCCGTCGAAAGCGGCTCGTTGCGGGCAAGACTGAAGGTGATTGCGCATTACGCGCTGCTGACGGCACCGGTCGTCGCGCTGCTGGCACTGGCACTCGCCATCGCCGCGCTCGTCTTCGGACGTTCCGCCCCGCCGCGAGCGGATGATTCCAGCGCGCGCATCGAGAGTCTGGGCGCAAGCCTGACGGAAACGAAGAACGAACTGGAGAGTCTGAAATTCACCCTCGCGCGCGAGCGGTCGCAGCGGGCGGAAGAACGCAAGAAAGCGGAAGAGCGCGAGGCCGCGATCATCCGGCATGTGAGCCGTCTGCAAAGCAAATCAAAAGTCTCGCCCACGCTGGAAGAACAATTGAAGGCGGCTGAGAACGTGCCCGGGCATGCTGCTCCGGTTTCGGCACCGGTGCCGGCAGCTGCTGCGGCAGCAACGGCAGCAACGGCACATGCGGTGACGACCGCTCCGGTAGTAGAAGAGACCAAACCCGCAGTCGTGCCAGCAGCCACAGTCGCGGACAAGCCCCATGCCGCGCCGGCAACAGTCGAAAAGAAGCCGGTGGCAACTGCGCCCCCTGCGACAGAGAAGACCCCCGCCCAGCTGAAGGCCCTGAAAGACGCGATCGACAAGCTCAACAAGAAATAGGCGGCTGGCGGCTGCGGCTTCGAACTGCGCAGCCTTACTTCAACAACGCCTCGAATTGCCCGATCGGGACCGGCTTGCTGAACAGGTAGCCCTGGAAGTGCGTACAGCCGTGACCAAGCAGGTATTCCTGCTGCTCTTCCGTTTCCACCCCTTCCGCGATGACATTCAAGTTCATGCTGTGCGCCATGGCGATGATGGTGTTCACGATCGCTTTGTCGCTGCTGTCGGAAACGACATCGCTGACAAAGGAGCGGTCTATCTTGAGTTGTTCGAGCGGCAGGCGCTTGATGTACTGCAGGGATGAATAGCCGGTGCCGAAGTCGTCGAGGGAGAAGCGGACGCCGATCTCCTTCAATGCGTTCATGATCACGATGGTGTCCTCGATGTTTCCCTGCAGCATGCTTTCGGTCATCTCCAGCTTGAGCAGGTTCGGTCTGATGGCATGGTGCCGAATCACCGTCTGCACCTGGGCGACAAAATCGGTTTGATGCAGTTGCTTGGCGCTGACGTTCACCGAGAGACTGAGCTCGCGGGTGAGCGGGTCATGTTCCCAGTTCTTGAGTTGGGCGCAGGCAGTGTCCAGGACCCACAGGCCGATGGGTAGGATCAATTCCGATTCTTCCGCCAGCGGGATGAACTGATCCGGCGCCACCAGACCGCGTTCGGGGTGTATCCAGCGTATCAGCGCTTCGGCCCCGAACGGGCGGCGCGAACTGTCTACCTGAACCTGGTAATACAGGACGAACTGGCTGCGTTCCAGCGCCTTGCGCAGGTCGCTCTCAAGCGCAGCCCGGATATTGAGGGTCTCCTGCATTTGCGGGTCGAAGAAGCGCAGCGTGTTGCGGCCCGCCTTCTTGGCCTGATACATGGCGATGTCGGCCTGTTTGAACAGTTCGTCGATCTCCTGCTGTTGGCCATTGAACAGGGTGGCGCCGATGCTGGGCGTACTGTGGTACTCGTAGGTGTCCAGATGGTAGGGGACGTTAAGGGCTTCTATGACCTTCTCGCTGATGGATTCGGTCTGAGCCGCGGCTTCGATGGCTTCGATGCTCAGGTCTTCCAGCATCACCACGAACTCGTCACCGCCCAGGCGTGCCACCGTGTCTCCCTCGCGGACACAGGCTCCCAAACGCTGCGCCACCTGTCGCAGCAACAGGTCGCCCATGTCGTGGCCGAGCGTGTCGTTCAGTGTCTTGAAGTTGTCCAGGTCGATGAACAACAGCGCGCCTTCTTTTCCGCTGCGCGTGCTGGAGACCAGTGCCTGCTGCAGACGGTCCAGCAGAAGCCTGCGGTTGGGCAACTGGGTCAACGGGTCGTAGAACGCCAGGCTCTTGATCTCTTCTTCAGCCGCCTTGTGCATGGTGATGTCGGCCAGCGAGGCGACGTAGTTGGTGACGCGGCCGTTCGGGTCTTTCACCGCGGTGATGGAGAGCCGTTCCGGGTAGGTCGCGCCGTTCTTGCGCCGGTTCCATATCTCGCCTTTCCACGCTCCGGTGCTGTTGATGCTGGCCCACATGGCTTTGTAGAAAGTGGCATCGTGATGGCCCGACTTGAGGATGCGCGGATTTTTGCCGATGACATCCTCGGCGCTGTAGCCGGTGATGTCGGTGAAGGCACGGTTGACCCTGAGGATGGTGTTGTCGGCATCGGTGATCAGGATGCCGTCCTGTGTCTCGAATGCGGAAGCGGCGATACGCAGTTCGGCTTCTGCCTGCTTGCGCGCCGAGATGTCGCGCGATGAATTGAATACGACCAGCTTGCCGTCGAGTTCGAGCGGGAAACCGCTGACCTCGACATCGATGACGGTGCCGTCCTTGCGCCGGTGACAAGTCTCGAACTCGGAACGTTTCTTTTGCTCGAATTGCTGTTTGAATACGCGGATGAGTTCGCTGCCCGCGAAGTGGGCCTCCCACTGTGCAACGTTCATGCCGATCATCTCCTCGCGTGCGTAGCCGAGCATGGCGCAGAAAGAATCGCTGGCCTCGATGATATTGCCGTCCGTGTCGAGGATGTGGATGCCATCGCTGGCATTGCGCAGCAGCGCCAGATTCTTCTCGCTTTCCCTGCGCAATGCCCGTTCGGCCTGTTTGCGTTCGGTGATGTCGGTGGCGACGCCGATGTAGTGCTGCAGTCGGCCCATCCTGTCGCGGGAGGCGGTGATCGACATATGGATGTCGTAGAGTTCGCCATTTTTGTGCCGGTTGACCAGTTCGCCGTGCCAGACGCCGTTGTGCAGCAGTGTCTTCCACATCTGCACGTAAAAATCCGCGCTTTGTTTGCCCGAGGCAAGCATGCGCGGGTTGCATCCGACGACCTCGTCGGGACGGTAGCCGGTGATGCGGGTGAAGGCCTGATTGACCGAGATGATGTCGGCATTGAGGTCGGTGATCAGGATCGACTCGCTGCTGGAATCGAACACCGTGGCGTTGATGCGCTGCAGCCGCTCGGCTTCCGCGCGCTGCGCCATGATCTGCTGTTGGCGGCGATAGAATGCGGTGGACAACAGCAGGATGAGCAGCAATGCCGGAATGACGACCCCGAGTATGGTCTTCGACTCGGTCTGCCATTGGCGCAAAGCGAACTCGCGATGCAGGTGGGTGACGATCACGAACGGGTAGAGGCGCGAGGCGCGATAGGAGGTCAGCTCATGCTGGCCGTTGCCGAACATCTCCTCGAACTTGCCGGACTCGATCTCGGCCAGCCGCATATCCTGTTCGATGAATTCGTGAACCGCCCCTATGCTCTTCGACGGATCGGTATCCATCAACAGGGTGCCATCGTAGAGCAACACCTCGACCGAGCCTTCCCCGTTCTCGAGTTTTTGTGCGATATGGTTGACGAAATAATCCGGGTTGAGGGCGAACAGCAGCGTCACGACGCGATCGCCGATTTTGAGTGTGCGCGTCACCGGAATGAAATACTGCGCTTCGGCTTCCACCGGCGACTGGGCGCTGGACGCTCTGCCGTCGGCGAAGTCGCGACCGGCCCAGGGATGTCCGATGCGCAGGATGTCCTGGGCGCCCGCCACGGGCGGCAGGTATCTGCGGGTTGAGATCGCGATGCCGACATTGGCCTGGTTGGAACTGGCGTATATGCGGTTCTGCTCGTCGAGCAGGGACATCGAGCGCAGAAAGGGCGCGTGACGCAGGATGGCATCGAAGTCGTTCTTGAGGTGGCGCGGTGCCGACCGGCTGTCTCCCCCGGTCAGCGCGTTGGCCGCGATGAGTTCGGTGACATGCAGGTTCTGGGTCAGGAAGTCCTCGAAGCTGCGGGTGTGCATCGCCGATATGTCGAGGCCGCTGTGGATCGCGTCGGCGCGCAAACGCCACAGCGTGTAGGCGGTAATGGAGAACATGCCGCAGACGAACAGCAGCAGGGCGGCAAGGAAGATCTGGCGCAGTTGCAGCGCCTTGTGTGTCATGGGACGACGATGGGGTCGAGTTTATGGCGCTTCGCGGACGCCATCAGGCGGCCGTCGCGCTTGATCGCGGCGACGAAGCGTTCGATGCGGGCGTGCCATGCGTTGTCACCCGGCAGCATGGCATAGGCGTACGGGGTGATGTGGTAGGTGCTGGAAGGGGACACCAACCGCGCCCAGTCGGCGTTGGCCAGAAAGCGTTGGCTGTAGGGATAGTCGGTCATGAACACGTCGGCGCGGCCGGACTGCACTTCCTGTTCGCGCGCAAAGGGCGTGTCGAGCACCAGCAGCTGTGCGACTTTCAGTTTGTCTTTCATCACCGGCTCGTGCAGCGTGCCCTTGGCGACTGCCACGACCGAACCGGCCTTGTCGATGTCGTCCCAGCCCTTGATGCGACGATTCGTCTTGGTGGTGATCGCATAGATGTCGCTGGCGAGGTGGGGCTGGGTGAAGCGCAGGCTCTTCGCGCGCAAGGGTGTGATGCCGATCGCGAACATCGCGATGTCGCAACGGTCGCTCGTGACATCGTCGACCAGCTTGGCGAAGGAACTGTCGACGAATGCGACAGCGACGCCGAGGTCTTTGCCGAGTTCGGTCGCCATGTCGATGTCGATGCCGGAGAGTTGCTGTGTCTTGGGGTTGCGGTAGGTGATGCTGTAGTAGTCGGGCCAGATGCAGACGCGCACGGTCTTGCCGGCGAGGATGCGTTCGAGTCGGTTCGCGGGTTGCTCCTGTGCGAAGGACGATGGCGGCAGTACGCAGGCGATGGCAAGCATCGCGAGCAAAGTGGATTTGCGCATTGGCTCTCTCTCCTAAATATCGAGGTAATCGAGTTACCTTCTCTTGTGCCAATCTACAGGCTGCGGTGCAGGCTGTGATCGGTCGGTGCGGATTTTAACAGTTAAGCCCGCGCTACGCTTTGCCTATGCCCCTGTAAAACACGAGAACCATACGGTTGTGCGGGGTTGTTACGGGATAGCAGGAAATGACCCGTCTTGTGAAGTGGGAACTCATTTCGACAACTGTATCAATGCGCGCGCCTGCATAGCGCAAGCGCCGGCGGTCACCGTGTCCAGTCTTTTCAGCCATGCTTCGGGTATCTCTTCCGGTCCGTACAAGGCACCTGCCAGCATGCCCGCGATGGCACCCGTGGTGTCGGCGTCGCCGCCGCGGTTGACCACGTCGATCAGGCAATCGCGAAAATCGTCAGTATCGAAGAAGCTCTGGAACACCGCCTTCAACGTGTCGGCCACGTAGCCGCTGGGATTGCGGCTGGGCTTGACCGCGCGGAACCTGAATTCCGGAAAACGTGCGGCGAGCGGATGGGCATGATCGTGCAGCAGGTCGTTCTTGCCCGCACCGCGCAGCGCGTCCTGCACCATGAACACCAGCGTCTCGCAGGCGGCATCGGACATCACGCAATTGTGGGTCACATGCGCCTGGGCGCGGCTGGCGGCGCGCACGGCATCTTCCGGCTGGCCGAAGGTGGCGAGCGCCACCGGCAGTACGCGCATCGCCGCACCGTTGCCCGCATCGTGGTCGGAATAGGGTGCTTCCGGGATGCCGGTCTTGCGGAACTGAAGCAGATTGCGGCGCACAGTGTTGCCGATGTCCACCGGCTTGGCGTGCATCCAGGTATCGAATGCCCCGGCCGCCGCCAGCGCGTCCACCTTGCCCTGCGCGAGGATGGAATCGCCGAGCGCGAGCGACATGGTGGTGTCGTCGGTGACCTGACCCGGCTTCAGATGCAGCCAGCCGCCGCCGATGAGTTTGTCGTGCACGCCGTGTCGCGCGGCAATCTCCTGCGGCAACATGAACTCCACCGTCGCTCCCAGCGCGTCGCCGATGGCGAGACCGAGATAGGCGGCAGCGGCACGGTCGGCAGTGCGCATGGATCGATTACTCTTCCGGGCCAAAGCAGTTCTGGTAGTCGGCACACACCTCGCAGCTCGGCGCGCGGCAGATGCGGATATCTTCCTTCTCGCACAGCTGCTTGTAGATGAACTTCTTCCACTTCATGTTGTGCACGTTCTTCGCCGCGAGCGCGGGGAAGTTCTGCTTCATCAGACGGCTGAGATATTCGCGCGACCACAAGCCCAGATCCTGCCACAGGTGGTCGTTGGCCATGCAGGCATTGGTGACGATCTCGGCCATCCATTCTTCCGAGACGTTCCTGTGGGCACGATGTTCGAGCAGCAGCGCCAACACGTCGTCGCGTTCCGGCGCGCGTTGATCGTCGTCCTCCGCGCTACAGCGGACGACCAGTTGCACACCGGGGAAATGCGTCGTCAGCAAAGCGGAAAAATCCTTCTCCTCCAGTCCGAGGCAGGGCGGCAGCGCCCCGATGCCTTGGGTCTGGCTGGAGATCATCTGCGCGAAGATCTCGTCGCTGGGCAGACCGGCCGCATGCGCCATCAACTCGGCATACAGACCGTGGGGCTGTGCGGCGGGTTTTTGTTTGAGCATGGTGCCGGCTTGCATGATGACCTCCTATTTGCTGGGATACTCGATCAGCAGGTCTTCGTCGCGCAGCACCATCTGGCAAGCCAGACGCCATTCGGTGGTGATCACGTCGTTGACCTTCATCGCTTCGATCTGCGCTGCGGTGATCTTGCCGGAGTCCTTGAGTACTTTGATCTCGCGGTCAGTCAGCGGGCCGGCCATCGGTCCCTTGTTGGACAGGTTGGTGACCTTCACCAGGCAGGTCGAGCATTCGCCGTCACCGCAGCCGAAGTCGATCGGGATGTGGTTCTCCTTGGCCAGCGTCAGCACGGTTGTGGTGTGGCTGCCGGCGACGGCGTAAATAGTCTTGTCCTTGTGCATCGGGCTGGAAAAAGTGATGTTTGGCATTGCTGTGACTCCTAACGAGGGTTATAAAAAAATAGTTACGCCTTGACGGTAATATCGCCGCCCAGCACCTGCGCCTGGCAGGCGAGCCGGTCGCTGCGGCCGGCCATGTTCTCCTGCAGCACCTTGTCCTCCAGCACCGAGCGTTCGCTCATGTGTTCCATGCCGGAACTGATCTTCATGATGCAACTGCCGCATTCGCCCTCGCGGCAGCCGTAGGTGATGCTGGCGCCGACTTTCTCCGAGATCTCGATCAGGCGGGTGCCGGCCGGCACGGAAATGGTGATGCCGAGTTTTTCAAAAGTGACGTTTGCCTTAGGCATGAGTTGGCTCCTGTGCGAGTAGTTCAGACATGGAAATGACGCGTTTTTCAATGTTGCCGGTCAGGTGGCGGGCGAGCTGTCTGCCGAGGTCGCGGCACTGTTCGAGTTCTTCATCGGTGGGGATGAGTCTTGCGCGCACGCCTTTGACCGGCACGCGCAGCTTGAGCCCGCGCAAACGGTCCTCGATCATGTTGATCGCCTCGCCGCTCCAGCCGTAGGAACCGAACGCCGCCCCCAGCTTGTCGCTGACCTTGATCATCGCCAGTGAAGACAACAAGTCCCACACCGGCTTCACCGCGTCGCCGTTGATGGTGGGCGAACCGAAGGCGATGCCGTCGGCTTCCTCGATCAGATCGACGAAGGGCAGATCGCCGCCCGCCTGCAAGTCATACAGCGAGACGCGCACGCCGGGGACGGCCTCGGCGCCTTCCGCCACGGCCTGCGCCATGCGCGCCGTGTTGCCGTAGGACGAGATGTAGAACACCAGCAGCGATTTGTTGTGGGCACCGACTTCGTTGTGCAGCAGGGGCGAAGCCAGTTGCCGGTAGCGCTGCATGTAACTGAGCGGCGCCTCGCGCAGGATGGGGCCGTGCGCGGGAGCGATGAGTTGCAGCGGAAGCGGTTCGAGCAATTCCAGCGCCTCCAGCACATGCTCGCGGAAGGGGCGCATGATGTGCTGGTAGTAATACTCGAACGAGAAACGGAAATCGCCAACCCGGTCGTTGAACAGGCGGTCGTCGCAGAAGTGGCAGCCGAACACATCGCCGCTGAACAGGATGCCCTGTTCTTCCACCAGCGTGCATTGCGTGTCGGGCCAGTGCAGGAAAGGGGTGCTGAAAAAGCGCAGCGTGCGCCCGCCGAGATCGATGCTGTCGCCGGTCTTGACAATGTTGAATTGCAGGTCGGCGCTTTTCACCAGCGCCTTCAGCATCAGCTGGGCTTTGGTCGAGATGTACAGTTTGGCCTGCGGTGCGCGACGCATCAGTTCGGGCAGCGCGCCGCTGTGGTCCGGCTCCAGATGGTTCAGCACGATGGTGCTGATTTCGTCGTAGCGCGCGACCTGCTCCAGTCGCGTGAAGAATTCTTCGGCATGCGATTCCTTGACGGTGTCGATCACCGCCACGCCGTTCGTTCCGCGTACGCAGTAAGAGTTGTAGGTCGTGCCGTTGGCCGTCTTGAGGATGATGTCGAATTCGCGCAAGCCTGGATCGAGCGCGCCTATCCAGTGCGTGCCCGGGGCGATCTCGACAGCGTCCGGTGCGCGTTTCATGTGACGGCTTCCGGAGTGGGGCAGGGAGTGGTGCGGTGGCTATTCGGGCAGGCCTGGATGTCACCTTTTGGTTTGGCATCGTTCAGGCCGATCCAGGCGTTCACCGCCTCGGGATCGAAACCGACATGCAATTCGCCATCCACTTCCATCAGCGGACGGCGGATCAGCAAGGGCTCGGCGAGCATCAGTTCGATGGCGGACTGCTCATCGCAAGCAGCGGGATTCACTTCGCCGGACTTCACGCGCGGTGCGGCCGGGTTGAACCACTGCGCGACGGGCAATTCGCCGAAGAAGGGACGCAAACGTTCGGCGGTCCATTTTTCAATGAGCAGGTTCTTCGCCAGTACGGTATGCCCCGACGCGGCCAGCCACACCTTCTGTTTGGTGTTGTTGCCGCAGCCGGGCTTCTCGTAAAAGACGACGGTCGCCATGATGTGACGCCTCACGCCGCCAGTTTTTGCAGCGGGATATTGGTGAGCGATCCCGGCGGGTTCATCGGCGCGCCGTCCGCATTCAGGATCGCGCCCTCGATCGGGCAGATGCTGGAGCACTGCGAATCCTCGAAATCGCCCGAGCATTCGTTGCACTTGTCCGGATCGATCATGAAATGAGGCTTCGCCTCGTAGATCGCCTTGCTCGGGCACAGCGGTTGGCAGGCCCAGCAATTGGTGCAGAGTTCGATGATTTCGAGTGCCATGATATTTCCTTCTTCAATCAACCTTCATTAACCCGTCATTCCGGCGCAGGCCGGAATCCAGCTGATTTAAACATCCTCGCGCAGCGAGTCATTGGATGTTGTCTGCTTCGCAGGGTTTTCCTTTGACTGGATTCCGGCCTGCGCCGGAATGACGATTCGGGTTAAGCCACCTTCTGCTGCTCGTCCAACTTCGCTTCCAGCTTTCCTGCTACACGCATCTCTTCATAAACCTTGAGCACCGCATCCTCGATGGGCTCCATCGCGTGTTCGCCGTTGGGCTGAATGCCTGCTGCTTCCAGCGGACCCCAGGGTTCGTAGCCGACCTTGCTGCACAGCACGGCCTCGCAACCGGCCAGTACTTTCAGTGTCTTCTCCAATACACTTTCGCCGTCGCCGCAGCTGATGTCGCCTTCGCAGTACGGTGTGGTCTTGCGGTGGCCGATGAAGCGCACGCCATCCGAAGATGCCTCGTAGATCAGGAACTCGCCCGCGTGGCCGAAGTGTTCGTTGATCACGCCGCCGCCCTTGGTGGCGACCGCCATCAGTACCGGACGGGTCACTTCTTTCTTTTGCACGCCCTGGATGCTGACCAGCTGCACCTTGGATTCCTTGGCGAGACGTTTGCTCTCCAGTTCTTCGTTGATGGCGGCATGCACCTCGGCGCGCATCTTCATCGCTTCGGGGTAGTTGATCTCCATCTGTTCGACCTTGTCCATGGTGAACTCGGAGCCGCGGTCTTCACCCAGCAGGCCGACCGCATCGGCGCGGCACTGGCGGCAATGGCGCATCATGTTCATGTCGCCCTCGCACGCATCCTGCAAGGCCTGCAGTTCTTCGTTGGTCGGGCCGCGCTGGCCGGTGAGACCGTAGAAGGTGCCGTGTTCGGCTTCCGAGATCAGCGGCATCACGTTGTGCAGGAACGCACCCTTGGCCTTCACGATCTTCGACACTTCTTTCAGATGCTTGTCGTTCACGCCGGGGATCATCACCGAGTTCACTTTCACCAGGATGCCCTTGGCGACCAGCATCTCCAGTCCCTTCTGTTGTTGCGCGATCAGAATCTCGGCCGCTTCGCGACCCTTGATGCGCTTGTTCTTCCAGAAGATCCACGGATAGATCTGCGCGCCCACATCGGGATCGACGCAGTTGATGGTGATGGTCACGTGGTCGATGTTGTATTTCGACAGCTCTTCAACCTGCTCGGGCAGCGACAAGCCGTTGGTCGAGACGCACAGCTTGATGTCCGGGGCTTGCTCGGACAGCATGCGGAACGTTTCGAAAGTGCGCTCCGGGTTGGCCAAAGGATCGCCGGGGCCGGCGATGCCCAGCACCGTCATCTGCGGAATGGTCGCCGCGACGGCCAACACTTTCTTCACCGCCTGCACCGGATGGTGCAACTCGGACACCACACCGGGGCGCGACTCGTTGGCGCAATCGTATTTGCGGTTGCAGTAGTTGCACTGGATGTTGCAGGCTGGTGCGACCGCCACGTGCATACGTGCGAAATAGTGGTGCGCCTCTTCGGAATAACAGGGATGGTTGAATACCTTCTGGCGGATATGCTCCGGCAGGTGGTTCATCTGGTCGTCGGTCGAACCGCACGATCCGGCGGAACAGCCGCCTTTGGGGGCTTCGTTTGCTGCGTTATTCAAGACTGGTAGTTGCACGATCTATCCTCCGCTAAGGTTCGGCTGAGTATGAGCAAACAGCGTGCCCGCCTCTGGATGTCACTTAACTCATTGTTTTATATTGACCACATGTGCGCGGCGTGCCCCACTGTTGCAAATGGCACATGACACCCGTACGGGCTTGTGGCGAAGGCGACAAATTCGCTGTGCAGGGATGTTTGCGGAGGCGGGTAGAGCAACGCCACAGCCATTCCATCAAGGCTGGCACTGTAATTGCCTCTTAAACCCAATATGGAAAAACATCATCTCGATTGGTCTTCTTATGAAACCGCCGGACAAGGCGACGCCTATGCGGGCATCCCCGCCACTGGCGGCGATTTCGCCAAGGCGGTGGCGGTATGCATCAGCGACAAACTCTGCCAGCGCACGCCCAAAGGCGTGATGTGCCCGAGCTTTCGCGCCACCGATGATCCCGCGCATTCACCGGGTGGCCGCGTGGTCGTGCTCAAGGCCGCGCTGAACGGCGAACTAGGCGACGATCCCTTCGCCGGACAAGCATTGGCCGACGCCATGGAACTCTGCGTCGGCTGCAAAGGCTGCAAACGTGAATGCGCCAACCAGGTCGACATGGCCGCCATCAAGATCGAATATCAGGCGCAGGCAAACGAGCGGCGCGGTGTGTCATATCGCGACCGGCTGGTGGCAGGCTTGCCGAAATGGTTGCGCCACCGGCGCCTGTTGAGCGGTTTGATACGCTGGCGCAATGACACGCCGTGGTTGGCGAAACTGGGCGAGTTCCTGTTCGGCATCTCGGCGAAGCGCCAGTTGCCGGCGCCCGCGCTTGTCCCCTATCGCGCACCCGCGACCAGTGTCGCTCGCGCAGCGACCGACCGCGACGTCATCCTCTTCGTCGACACCTTCGCGCTGCACTTCGAGCCGGAGATAGCTGCCGCCGCGCATCAGGTGCTGACCGTCGCGGGCTACAACGTCATTACCCTGCGAGCGCAGCCGCAGGACGAACCCGACCGCGCTCTATGTTGCGGCCGCACCTATCTCTCGTTGGGTCAAGTCGAGGAGGCACGCCACGAAGCGCGCCGTCTGCATTCCGCCTTGCGCCCGGCATTGGCGGCGGGAATTCCCGTCGTCGGACTGGAACCCTCGTGCATTCTGTCCCTGCGCGATGATCACCTGAAGCTCGGTCTGGGCGAAGAGGCGGTGGCCTTGGCCAAACAGGTCTATCTGCTGGAAGAATTCATCGCCCGCGAACACGACCGCAAACGCTTCACCCTAGAATTCAAACCGCTGCCGCGCGGCAAGACACTGGTGCACGGGCACTGCCACCAGAAAGCCGTCGGCGCCATGAAGTCGCTGCGCAAAGTGTTGCGCCTGATCCCGGAGTTCGAGTTCGAATTCATCGAGGCCAGTTGTTGCGGCATGGCGGGCAGTTTCGGGCTGGAGGCGGAGCACGCCGACATCTCCATGCAGATGGCCGGGATCGATCTCTTGCCTGCTTTGCACGCCGCACCCGATGCCACCATTCTCGCCAACGGCTTCTCCTGCCGCCACCAGATACGCGAAGGCGCGGATCGCCAGCCGGTGCATGTGGCCCTGCTGCTGCGCGACGCGCTGAACGGGGAGGCCACATCATGCTGACAGGCGCTCTGCTCGGGCTGATGGAACGAATCGCACTCGACATCATGGTGTTGACCGACGAGATCAGCGAGGAGGATTTCTTCAATAGCCGTCTGACCAAGACCCAGACCTTGCAGCTGCTTGGCAGTGTCGTCCGCACTGCCGCCAACCTGCCCGCCCCTACGCGCGAGCGCATGCATGAGATCGATTGGGCGGCCTGGGCCGCACTGCAAGTCGCACTCGTCAAACCTGCGCAACATCCCCTGCAAATATGGGTCGCCATCAAAGAACTCACCCCGCTGACGGTGCAACGTCTGCACGACTACAAGCGCAAGCAGCCCGAACTGTTTTCCATCGTGCCCTGATTGTTGGTGCAGCCACCGGACTGGGAATGGCCGATACCCATGCGGCCAACGTGATGATTCGGCAAGGTATAGGGGGAGTTATATATCTTTTGGCATATGTCTAATTTCGTCCGGGGCTGTTAGATTACGGGCCATATAAGAACTAAGAACAGGGAGAAAAAATGGCACTCAAGATCGTCACACCCAAGGCAGCGCCCATGCCGGACTTTCCGCCCGCCATCGCATCGGAGATCACTCTCGTGCATGCGCAATTCCCGCGCGTGGGTGAGAAGATCGCGATGATGTGGGGCTCGGTCGAATTGCAGAATTATCTCAGCAACACCATCTTCGATGGGCGCGGAGACCGCCAGGGATTCCCGCAGCCGGTCATCACTGCACTGATGCGGATATACAAGTTTCACGAGTCCCTGCTGCCGGAGGCGAGAGATGGGGATGTGTGGAATAAATTTAGCTAACCCGAGCTACAACTAACTTTTGCCGACTATCGAGTTCCGAAACATCTCGCGCCGATAGCAGACTTTCTTCTCCACCTTGTCCGCGACGTAAGCCGCGAACTCGTCCACATTGTCGTAACCCTGCGTACAGACGAACTCAGCCAGCGCATCGATGAGTCTTCGGGTCTGCTCTATCTCGTCGAAGCTGCGCCCGCAGGTCAGACATTTCACGCCGTCGTCGCGGCAAGCCGTCTTGCCCTTGCACGGGACGAAGGTGCTCACGCCGGTTTGCCTTCCGCGTCGAACACCACCATCGTCACCTCGCCGTCGATGTCGGTGATCTCCGCCGAACTCAATCTGCCGTTGCCGTGATAGGTGTAGCGGTGCTGCAACTCGATCTCGCCGTAGGCTAGCTTGTCGAAACCGGACAGCCGCTCCTTTGAATCGAAGTAACCGCGAAAGTAGGTGTTGCGATTCTGCACCTCTTGTTCCTGCAATTCGCTGACGAGGTTGAAGGGCAGTTTTATGCCGGAGTAGGTGATGAAGTAGCGGGTAGTGGTCATGACGGTTGTTGCCCCGCTAAGCGGGGCGCATTTCTTGATTGACTGGATTCCGGCCTGCGCCGGAATGACGGCGACTCATATCTGCCTTACCTTGATATTCAAGGTCTGTATCCGATACGCGATCTGCCTTGGCGTCATGTCGAGCAACCTTGCCGCCTTGGCCTGTACCCACCCCGCCTGTTCCAGCGCGGCGATGACCTTTTCTCTCTCATCGAGGTTGGGGTCGTCGAGGTCCAGTTCCTGGATTGCGCCGCGGCTGCTCGATATCTTCTCGTCGATGCCGGTGAGCAGGATGGCGTCGCGGTCTATGGTGTTGCCCTCGGTCATCACCGAAGCGCGCTCCAGACAGTTCTCCAGTTCGCGCACGTTGCCCGGCCAGTCGTGATGCATGAGGATGCGCAGTGCGGCATCGGTGAGGCTGAGTTGGCGCCCCTGATTGGTGCTGACCTTTTCCACCAGGAAGCGCGCGATCTCGGGGATGTCTTCCATGCGGTCGCGCAGCGGCGGCAGGTACAGCGGCATCACGTTGAGGCGGTAATACAAGTCTTCGCGGAAGCGGCCTTTTTCGACTTCCTGCTCCAGGTCGCGGTGCGTGGCGGCGACCACGCGCACATCAACTTTGATTGTCTTGGTGCCACCGACGCGTTCCAGTTCACCTTCCTGCAACACGCGCAATAACTTCGCCTGAAACGAAGCGGAGATCTCGCCGATCTCGTCGAGGAACACGGTGCCGCCCTCGGCCTGTTCGAAGCGCCCCTTGCGTTGCGCCACCGCGCCGGTGAAAGCGCCTTTCTCGTGGCCGAACAATTCCGATTCCAGCAGGGTCTCGGGCAACGCCGCGCAATTCAGCTTGACGAAGCTGCCGCGCGCGCGCGGCGAGTTGTAGTGGATGGCGTTGGCGATGAGTTCTTTGCCGGTACCCGTCTCGCCGCGGATCAGCACGGTGGTGTTCCATTTCGCCACCAGCCGCACCTGTTCGAAGATGCGGCGCATCGACTGGGTGTGGCCGATGATGTTGTCGAAACCGTATTGCCCGCGCACGGTGCGGCGCAGCACGTCGCGCTCTTCGGAGATCTCCTTCTTCTCCTCGGCCACATCCTGCGACAGGCGCACGCTCTGGCCGATCAGGTTGGCGACCATCTCGAGGAAGTGCTGGTACTCGCCCAATTGCTTGTTGATGCTGGGCGCGGGTTGTGCGGCCAGCACGCCGACCACTTTCTGGCCGACGCGGATGGGCACGCCGACGAAAGCGCCCTGCGGGTTGTAGATGCCCATGCGGCTGAGGAAACGCGGCTCGTCCATGATGCACTCGACCACGATGCTGCTGCCGGTCTTGAGGATGGTACCGACCACGCCCTCGCCGGGCAGATAGCTGACCTCTTCGGTGACGGCATCGGACACGCCGTACACCAGCGACACCTGCAGCTCTCCGCTGGCGGCATCGATGAGGCTGACCATGCCGCGTTCCAGCGCCACGCCTTCATGCAGTGCGTGCAGCACGCCGTCCAGCGTCTCCTTGAGGTTGAGCGAGCGCGACAGGACCTTGCTCACCTGGTAGAGCGTCTCCAGTTCGGAGCGCAGCAGATCGAGTTCGATACGGGGATCAGACATGGTTGCCTCCCGCCAGATAGGGCAGTTGCACGCGCACGCGGCAACCGTTGCGGTACGCCGGATCGATGTCGATGATGCCGCCGTGGCGGTTCACCACTTCCTGCGCCATCGCCAGGCCGAGACCGAGATGCTGCCTGGCCGCACCCTTGGTGGTGAAGAAGGGCTGGAAGACCTGATAGCGCAGATCGTCGGCGATGCCGGGACCGCTGTCTTCGACCAGCACTTCGATATGGTCGGCGCGGGTCATGCAGCTCAGGCGCAGTTCGCGTGAGCCGCCGCGGCGTTCGTTCATCGCCTCGATTGCGTTGGTGACCAGTTGCTTGAACAGGTTGGTCAGTTGTGCCGGGTGGCCAGAGATGGTCGCCGTGTCGCTTGAAGGCTGCCACTCCACCACCACGCCGGTGCTGAGCAGGTTGGCGGTGGCGAGCTTGAGCACGTCGACCAGCACATCGTTGAGGTCGACCGGCTGCATCGCCTCGGTGCTCTGGTTGGGGATGCAGGCGCGCAGTTTCTCCAGCGCCTCGCGGCTCTTCTGCATCGCTTCTTCCAGCGCGCTGGCGGCGGGCAGGTCGGCGCCGCTGTCGCGCTTGCGTTCCATCATGTTGGCTACCGCGCTCAGCATGTTGAGCGGACCTTCCAGCTGGTAGACCGCGCCGGCCAGCGTCTCGCGCAGACCCTGGATGCGTTCCTGTTCGGACAGCAGCGCGCGCAGACCGTTGATGCGCAACGCCTCCTGCTGGCGTTTGATCTCGCTGATGTCTTGGATGGTGAGCAAGAGGTAGTGACGGCGCAACGGTTCGTAGAAAGCGTCCGCCCCGACATCGTGTTCCTCGAACCACGAGATCGCGCAGGAGAACCAGCGCGATGTCTTCTTCGGTGTCTCGATGCATACCTCGCGCGCGGCGATATTGCGGTGTTTGTCGTGGGCCGTGGCGAAGGCATCGCCCATCTGTTCGCGCAGGGCAGCCAGCAGTTTCAACGCCGGTTCCTTGCCGAGGTCGCCGATGAGTTTCTTGTATTCCTGGTTGTCCAGCACGACACGTTCTTTTTCGTCGAGCAGCACGATGGCAACCTGCGCCGCGTCCACCACCGATTCGATCAGCGTCTTCTGGTTCTGCACCTGGCGTTCGAGGCGGTGCACCTCGGTCACGTCGCGGTGCATGCCGAGGTAATGCGTGGTGTCGCCGTCTTCGCTCACGACGGGTGTGATGGTGACATCCGCCAGATAGCGACTGCCGTCCTTGCGCTTGTTCACCAGCAGGCCGTTCCACGGACGCTGGCGTTGGATCTGCGCCCACAGCGTCTCGTACACCAGCTTGGGTGTGACGCGGTAGGAGAGGATGGATTCGTTGTGGCCGACGACCTCGTCCTGACCATAGCCGGTGATGCGCTGGAAGGCGCCGTTGGCATACAGGATGTTGGCCTTCGCATCGGTGATGGAGATGGCCAGCGCGGCTTGCTCCACCGCTTTGCGGAAGAGGTGCATCGGCACTTCGCTTGAAGTAGCCGGCGTGGTCGGTGCGGCTGTTTGCTTGGACATGGAAAGCTCCGGTTGATAGAAGATACAGCTAGTTCAGCAATAACCATGCCTGTGAATTCCTGTTTTCGTTCATCGCCGCAAGTCGCGCCAGTTGTAGCGTTTGCTACATCGGCACACCCCCCGACCTGACAACGACAAAGGTTTTCCGCACCTGTCTGGTGCGTTTGCCCGCCAAACGCCTGATTCCGTGCGTCCCGCTTCGGTGCGCAGGCGTTGGCACGCCGCTTGCAGACGAGAGGGCAGGAGATCGTA
>Ga0154599_109_pt3 | contig 80699 bp, 88 predicted proteins | sample RifGroF2_FD_116028 | JGI IMG/M metagenome (GOLD analysis project Ga0154599, IMG submission 116028) | Sideroxydans sp. GWF2_59_14 | reverse complement strand
GGCAATGATCCTGCCGCGCTCGGGCCTGGGCCACAAGCACGGCATCGTGCTGGGCAATCTGGTCGGGCTGATCGATTCCGACTATCAGGGCCAGATATTCATCTCGATCTGGAACCGCGGCCACCATCCGTTCAATCTGATGCCGATGGAGCGCATCGCGCAATTGGTCATCGTGCCGGTAGCCCAAGTGCAATTCAACATCGTGGAAGATTTTCCGATGAGCCAGCGCGGCAGCAACGGCTTCGGCAGTACCGGCAAACATTAAGGTCACACCACCAATGAAAAAGCCCGCTTTAAGCGGGCTTTTTCATTGCATCACTGCGATTTCATTTTTCCAGTTGCAATTCGAGTTCCGTCGTCTCTCCTTTGCGCACCGCGACCTTCTCCGCGACAGTGCCGTAGCCTTTCAGCTTGGCTTGAACGTTATGGATTCCGGGAGTCGCCTCGACATGGATGGGGGACATTCCGTAATACACGCCATCCAGATATATCTTGGCACGGGCAGGCTCGGTTCTGACCAGTAACTGACCATTCACAAACTGACTATTCCTGACCGCCGGCATCGTCGGTGTAGGCGCAGTCGGCACCGGTGTGCTGACACCCGGAGTCGAATAGACAGTCACGCCGGGGATAGCCTTGGTTCCCGGCGTCAGGCTGAACAGATCGCTGCGCGAGACCATCAAGGTTGCGCTGATCGCCTCTATGGTCTTGCCCGACACGACATCCAGCTCATGGTGCAGGTAATTCGCGATATCTTCCTTGTCGTTACCGGAGACCCCCGCGAAACGGTCGCTCTTCTGAGCCACTTCACCGGACCAGACCACCTTGCCGCTGGCGATCTCTTTCAGCGTCGTTTCCACCGAGATCGAGACATAGTCACGCTCCCTGGCGTCGAAGCTCAACTCCTTCACTACACCGCTCAACTCGAACAGGGCAGCTTTGTCATCGCGCGCCAATACCTGAAAACCGGTGTCATCCAGTTTTTTGGAGAGCGAGTCGGCCACGACTTGCGTGACATCTCGATCCAGCCGTATCTCGGTGCCGCTCAAGCCGGACACCCGCACTTTCGCGACCCCAACCTTGCGCGCGTCGCCGATCTTGCGTTCGTCGGTGTAAGCCGCGATGCGGACGGACGCGGCATACTTCACCTTGGGTGCATCCGGACTGGGCTGCTCGCTTTCGCGGATGCTGATGTCGTTGCTGCTATCCATCATGCCGGAACAACCCGCCAATGCGGCCATCGCTAGAATTGAAACCAGAAACTTGGCTAAACGACTCATCAAACCTCCATCCGGACTTGTGTCTTCTTGCCCATGCCCAAAATAGGCACCGGCACTGATCATGCTTACTTCGCGCTGACTTTGGCCTCGATCTCCGCGAACACTTTCACGATTTCGGTCGTGCCGATCTGCACACCCAACTGACGCGCAATCTGTGTCGCCGAGAACAGACCACACACAGTCTGGCTGCCATCGGCATTGTTATCCACCACTAGCGCGTGCTGGCGCCCTGCGACCTTCAACATGGCGAGGATGTTACCCACCTTGGCTTTGCGCACATCTTCCAGAGACGATGCCTGCATCTCGCGGGTCACCGACATCACATCGCGCACCAGGATATCGGCATGCGTTCCGCCCATCTGTTGCAGGAACAACACCGGTTTGTCGCCCAACACGTCTCTCGCCGTCAATACGCCGCACACTTTGTCCGCTTCGTCCGTTACCAGCAGCATCCTCACACCGTAGCGGATCATTTTTGCATTCGCTTTGTCCAGGGATGTTTTGGCGCGCACATTAAGTACCGAGACGCTGCGCAGATCGGTCATCACATTGATAGCCGGGTCGTCCAGAGTGACATGCTCGGGCAATACCTGCTTCGGCCTGGCGATATCCGTCCCTGTTTTGAAGGGGTGACCGGCCAACGGTGTGAAACTCTTTGTCATCATTACTCTCCTTGAATTGACTGCCTGGATTCTTCCATCTTCCTGCCCTGCTTCGCGACCGGCAGTTTGTACCCGCCACCTTTCAGTGCTGGCAAATAACGCACCAACTCGCTCAGCGCCAAGCGATACACCTCGCGCTTGAACTCGATCACCCCATCCAGCTCGATCCAATAATCCGTCCAGCGCCATGCGTCGAACTCGGGATGTTCACTCGCCCGCAGCGATACGTCGCAATCGCGACCCACCAGCCGCAGCAGGAACCATATCTGTTTCTGCCCCTTGTAGCTGCCGCGCGATTCGCGCTTGACCCAAGTCTGCGGTACCTCATAACGCATCCAATCGCGGGTACGTCCCAATATCTGGACGTGACAGGATTGCAGTCCGACTTCCTCGTGCAACTCGCGGTACATCGCCTGCTCCGGCGTCTCGCCGTGCTGGATGCCGCCCTGCGGAAACTGCCACGCATCCTGCCTGATGCGCTTGCCCCAAAAAACCTGATTCTTTGCGTTAGTCAGAATGATACCGACATTCGGGCGATAACCTTCTCGGTCTATCATGATTCGCCCCAATACTGTTTTTCGATGGCCGGATTGTTCCACATTTCAGCACCCCTGAAAAGAACAAAGGCTGCAGCGCCGCGCCAGACGGGCTTATTTCGCTGTAAAATCCGCGCCTCATCAATCAAGGAAGCATCATGCGCGTCTCACAATTCTTCATCTCCACCCTCAAGGAAGCCCCTTCCGAAGCCGAACTGCCCAGTCATCGCCTGATGCTGCGCGCGGGATACATCCGCAAGCTCGCCAGCGGCCTCTACACCTGGATGCCCCTGGGACTGCGCGTGCTGCGCAAGGTCGAGAACGTGGTACGCGAGGAGATGGACAAGAGCGGCGGCATAGAGTTGCTGATGCCCGCCGTGCAACCCGCCGAACTGTGGCAGGAGACAGGTCGCTGGGAAGTGTTCGGACCGCAGATGCTCAAGATCAGGGACCGCCACAACAACCAGTTCTGCTTCGGCCCCACGCACGAGGAAGTCATCACCGACATCGCGCGCCGCGAAGTAAAGAGCTACCGCCAGTTACCGCTGAACTTCTACCAGATCCAGACCAAGTTCCGCGACGAGGTGCGCCCGCGTTTCGGTGTGATGCGCGCGCGCGAATTCATGATGAAGGACGCCTACTCCTTCCACAGCAGCTTCGAAAGCCTGGAACAGACCTATCGCATGATGTACGAGACCTACTCGCGCATCTTCACGCGCCTCGGCTTGCAGTTCCGCGCCGTCGCCGCGGACACCGGCGCCATCGGCGGCTCCGGCTCGCACGAGTTTCATGTGCTGGCCGACTCCGGCGAAGACGGTCTCGCTTTCTGCCCCGACTCGGATTACGCCGCCAACGTGGAACTGGCCGAAGCACTCGCCCCGACCACGCCGCGCGCTGCCGCAAGCGAAGCCATGCGCGACGTCTCCACGCCCAGCCAGACCACCTGCGAGGAAGTCGCCGCGCTGCTCGGCATCCCGCTGCAACGCACGGTCAAGCTGCTTGCCGTCATCGCCGACGACAAGCTCGTCATCCTGCTGCTGCGCGGCGACCACAACCTGAACGAAGTGAAGGTCGGCAAGCTGCCGGGGCTGGAAGGCTTCCGTTTCGCGCGCGAAGACGAGATCCGCGCCTTCTTCAACTGCCCGCCCGGCTTCCTCGGCCCGATCGGCATAGACCGCAGCAAGACGCGCGTGATCGCCGACCGCACGGTCGCCGCGATGGGCGATTTTGTGGCGGGCAGCAACAAGCCCAAGTTCCACACCGCCGGGGTCAACTGGGGCCGCGACCTGCCCGAACCCGACCTGGTCGCCGACATCCGCAACGTGGTCACCGGCGACCCTTCGCCCGACGGCAAGGGCACGCTGGAGCTCTGCCGCGGCATCGAAGTCGGCCATATCTTCCAGTTGCGCACCAAATATTCCGAGGCGCTGCAAGCCACCTATCTCGACGAGAACGGCAAGGCGCAGATCATGGAGATGGGTTGCTACGGCATCGGCGTGTCGCGCATCGTGGCGGCCGCCATCGAACAGAACTTCGACGAACGCGGCATCGCGCTGCCCGCAGGCATGGCACCGTTCCAAGTCGCCATCGCGCCCATCGGTTACAAGAAGAGTGAAGCGGTGAAGCAGTCTGCCGACAAACTCTATGCAGACTTCATCGCTGCGGGCATCGAAGTCTTGCTGGACGACCGCGACGAGCGTCCCGGCGTTATGTTCGCCGACCTGGAACTGATCGGAATCCCGCACCGCATCGTCATCGGCGATCGTGGCCTGAAGGACAGTAATGTGGAATATCAGGGACGCAAAGACGATGCCGCCCAAGTCGTCCCATTGCAAGATGTGAAAAAGCTCGTACAATCCAAGCTATGAGACTGAAAACGTTCCGCAAATCCATGATCACGCTGTCGCTCGCGGCAGCGGGGCTGTGTTTTGCGGTCGCGGCGCAGGCGGGTGCGCAAAAAGAAGAGAAGCTTTCCGCCAGCGTGCGCAGCATGCTGCACCGCGCCGTGGCGGACCAGGCCGCACCCAAACTGGCCTTCTCCTCACAACAGGAAGCGCAGTTGTGGCTGGACGAGATGTCGCAACGGCTGGCCAAGCGCATCCCGGATGCGAACTACCGTTTTGATCTCCTGAGCACGGTGCACTATGAAGCGATGCGCGCAGGGCTTGATCCGCATCTGGTTTTAAGCTTGATCGAGGTTGAAAGCGGATTCAGAAAATACGCGGTATCGAAAGTCGGGGCGCGCGGCTATATGCAAGTGATGCCGTTCTGGACCAAGGCCATCGGCACCAGCGACCAGAACCTGTTCCACCTGCGCACCAACCTGCGCTACGGTTGCACCATCCTGCGCTATTACCTGGACAAGGAAAAAGGCGATCTCTACCGCGCCTTGGGGCGTTACAACGGCAGTCTGGGCAAACCGGAATATCCAAACCTGGTGAAGGCGGCCTGGCACAAGCACTGGAACAAGCCGCAGAGCAACGCCCCGCGCAGCACCAGTTAGTCTCGGCTATTTTTTGTTCTTGTTCTTGATGTAGGACTCGACGCTGGCCCGCGTCACCATCCCCTGCTGATAACTCACCAGCTTGCCCGCCGGATCGTACAGGAACGAGGTCGGCAGGGCTTCGACTTCACCGACCTGGGTCGCCATAGCGTAATCGCCATACACGACGGGATAGCTGACGCGTTTCTTGGCGACGAACTCGACCACCGAATCCTTGTCGGAATCCAGTGCCACCCCGATCACCACCAGATCCGTATTCTTGTGCGCCTCATGCAGCGCAATCAGATCGGGGATCTCCTCCAGGCAGGGCGGACACCAGGTCGCCCAGAAATTGACCAGCACCCATTTGCCGCGGTAGTCGGACAGGCGTTGCGCCTGCCCCTGCATATCCTTGAACACGAACCCCTGCGCGCCGGCACTGCCCGCTGCCAGCAACAGCACTGCCACAACCAGCGCGCGAAATTTCATCAATGCTTCGCCTTTTTGTCCTCGGCCACTTCCTCAGGCTCTTCTTGGTGCTTGCCTTCCGCAGCATGCGTCCAGTACAGCGCGAGTGCAATCAGCGCGATGGCGGCGCCGAAATAGACCAGGTCGATAGGTTGAGTGATATGCATATTCAGTGCTTCTTCGAAAAGCGTGACGATCATGATCATCAGGATCACCTTGGCCAGACGCGATTTCAGGTCGTCCAGGTTGTTAATCACCAGTATCTTGCTGGAAGACTTGCTGCCGTGCGCCTGATCGATGTCGCTGATGAACAATTCGTACAGACCCAGCGAAAAGATCAGCATCACCGTCGCCAGCAGATAGCCATCCACCACCTCGACGATATGCGACACCGTCGAATCGTGCAGCGCCTTACGCGCCTCTTCGGTCAGACCGGAATCGGCATAATGCATGGCATGCTGGAAGAGGATCACCACGTCCACGGACGCCATGTAGAAGATGGCAAATCCCGCGAGCAGGCTGCCGATCACCGCCGTCAGGATGACGAAGCGGCTGTTCCACAACGCCCCCTCGAACAGACGCTCAAAGAAATTGATCATGTATTTCCTCCAAATCAAGCAACGTGAAAGGCGCGCATTAAATCGTAAAAGCGCCCGGGCGGCAATATGTCATGCGGTCTTATTCCACAAGTCGTACAAGGTCGTTCCGCGGGGTTCGTTCATGCGGTTCTCCAGCGCGGTGAACCAAGCCCTGATGTCACCATCCCCGCTGCGCTTGGGCAGGGTCGCGGTGTCCAACATGAACAGTTTCAGCAGATCGCCCAGTTCCACCGCTTCCGGAGCGCGCAACAAGCTCCAGCCGGTGCCGGACAACTTGCCCACGATCTTGGCGACAGTCAGCTTGTCCAGCAGGCGCTCGACATCGTCGTAACCGATGTGCAAATGGCGCGACAATCCCTGCAGCGTCTGCACCTCGCCTTTTCCCAAGCCCTTGTGCATGAGTTTGAGGATGCTCACCGCATAATAGAGCTTGGCCGCCTGATCCAGCCGCAGCGAATGGGTGCTGCGCCAATGCGACAGCGAGGCAGTGATGATTGCGCCGAACAACACCGTGAGCCAGGAAAAATACACCCACATCAGGAAGATCGGCACGCTGGCGAAGGCGCCGTACACCAGTTTGTAGGTGGGGAAATGCGAGATGTAGAAGGCGAAGCCGCGATTCATCGACTCGAACGCCACCGCCGCGATCAGCCCGCCGATGATGGCGTGCCGCATCGGCACGAAACGGTTGGGCACGACGCGAAAAAGCAGGGTGAACGCCGCCGTCGTCATCAGCACCGGCATCAGCTTCAGTATATCCATGCCCAGCGACGGCATCCGTTGCGCGTGATCGGACGAGAAGCCCACCAGCCAGGAAGTGAGCGACAGGCTGCCGCCGACCAGCAACGGCGCCAGCGTGATCACCGCCCAATACACCAGCACGCGCTGCAGCAGGCTGCGTGGGCGCGACACACGCCAGATCATATTGAAGGCGTTATCTATGGTCAGCATCAGCAGCATCGCAGTGATGGCCAGAAACACCAGGCCCAGCGCCGTCAGGCGCGAGGCGCTTTCGGCGAACTGTTCCATGTAGCGCGTAATGATCCTGCCGCCGGTCTCCGGCATCATATTGGTCAGGATGAATTCCTTGATGTGCGTGGAATACTCGCTGAACACCGGAAAGGCCGAAAGCAGGGTCAGCGCGATGGTGATGAGCGGAACGACCGACAGCAATGTGGTGAAGGTCAGACTCGCCGCCATCTGCGTGCAGCGATCCTCCTGCAGGCGCACGGTGACGTAGCGCAAGAACCGCAGGGAATCGAGGATACCCAGATTCGGCCGTTTCAGTTTCAATTCAGGAAGTTTCATAAGCTTCGACAACTGAATACAATGCGCACATGATAACCGACAACAGCGCTCCGCAAACTACCGCCCTAGCAGCACGCCAACTGCTGCGCGCCCACCGTTATGGCGCCCTCAGCACCCTGTCGAAAAAATTCGACGGTCACCCGTTCGGCTCCATCACGCCCTATCTGGTGGATCACGACGGTAGCCTGCTCATCCTCATCAGCGCACTGGCCGAGCATACCAAGAACATCATGCACGACCCCCGTGTCAGCCTCATTACACACAATCAGGAAGACGCCCACATCCAGACCCAGGGTCGCCTCACCGTGATCGGCACCGCCACTCTGGAAAATGAGCGCGAACTAGCCGGGAAACGCTATCTGCGCTATTTCCCCGAAGCGCAGACCTATTACGACATGCCGGATTTCCAGTTCTACCGCATCGTGCCGCTGGCGCTGCGGTATATCGGCGGTTTCGGCGACATCCACTGGGTGAAGGCCGACCGCTATCAGGTACCGCCCAACACGCTCGCCGCCGAGGAGGACGCCCTGCTAGACCAAGTCAATGTCAAACGCGAAAAAGCACAGGGGCTGTTGGTCGGCATAGATTGCGACGGCTACGACCTGCGCCTGAGCGAACGCACCGTGCGCCACGACTTCCCGTCCCCGGCTCTGGACGGCGTGCAGGCACTGTCCATGCTGGGATCGTGACCAGAAAAAAGGGCATCGCGAACGATGCCCTTTTTAACTGCCGCAGACAACGGTTTTACCCGCGCACACCTTTGAGCTGAACCGACTGCTCCACCTGATCTGCGGGCGTTTCCATTGCGCTATCCTGCTTCTCTTTGGCAAGACTGGACGATTTTGACTTGGCGCCCGGCTTTTTGCCGTTAACCACCTTCTGCTGCTTCGCCTTCAGCCCACCTTGCTGAACTGACGCCACCTTGTCCTGCCCTTTGCCCAGTGATGGTTTGGCATCCGCATTCTGCTCAGCCGCATGCGCACCGCCTTGCAGCATCGCTCCGAGTAACGCCAACCTCACTGTACGTTTCATCTTGTATCTCCTCAGATCAAGGATACTACAACTGCGGATGGGCGCGCACCGCCCCCGCATCCAGTTTGTTCAGCGCATTCAGGTACGCCTTGGCCGAAGCCACCACGATGTCAGTGTCCGCGCCCTGCCCGTTGACCACGCGACCGCCCTTGGACAGGCGCACCGTCACCTCGCCCTGCGCATCGGTGCCGCTGGTGATGTTGTTGACCGAGTACAGCAACAGCTCGGTATTGCTCTTCACCACCTGCTCGATCGCCTTGAACGTCGCATCCACCGGCCCGCCGCCCTGCGCATCGGCCTGATGCTCCTTGCCGCCCACGCTCAATACCACGCGCGCCACCGGCATCGCCCCGGTCTCGGAATGCGCGCCCATCGCCACCAGGCGGAAATGTTCGCTCACTTGCGTGGCTTCCTCGTCGCTCACCAGCGCCTGCAAGTCCTCGTCGAAGATCTCGTGCTTCTTGTCAGCCAGTTCCTTGAAGCGCGCAAACGCCGCATTCACGGCTTCATCGCCGTCCAGCACGATGCCCAGTTCCTGCAAACGCGCGCGGAAAGCGGCACGACCGGAGTGCTTGCCCATCACCATCTTGTTCGCGCCCCAACCCACGTCCTCGGCACGCATGATCTCGTAAGTCTCGCGATGCTTGAGCACGCCGTCCTGGTGAATGCCGGACTCGTGCGCGAACGCATTGGCACCGACGATGGACTTGTTCGGCTGCACCGGATAACCGGTGATGCTGGAGACCAGCTTGGAGGTCGGCACGATCTGCGCGGTATCAATGGTCGTGTCGCAGGTGAAGATGTCGCGGCGCGTCTTGATCGCCATCACCACTTCCTCCAATGCGGCATTGCCCGCGCGCTCGCCCAGACCGTTGATTGTGCATTCCACCTGGCGAGCGCCGTTCATCACCGCGGCCAGGGAGTTGGCTGAGGCCATGCCCAGGTCATTGTGGCAGTGCGTGGACCAGATCACCTTGTCGCTATTCGGCACGCGTGCAATCAACTGCTTGAAGCGCTCGCCCCACAACACCGGAATGCTGTAACCCACGGTATCCGGCACGTTCAGGGTCTTCGCGCCCGCCTTGATGACGGCATCGAAGATGCGCACCAGGAAGTCCATGTCCGAGCGCACCGCGTCCTCGGCCGAGAACTCGACATCGTCGGTGTATTCGCGCGCCCACTTCACCGCCTGCACCGCGCGCTCGACCACTTGGTCTTCGGTCATGCGCAGTTTGTGCTGCATATGAATGGGCGAAGTGGCGATGAAGGTGTGGATGCGCCCGTGTTTGGCTGGCTTAATCGCCTCGCCCGCTGCGCGCACGTCCTTCTCGTTGGCACGAGCCAGCGAACATACCGTGGAATGCTCGATGACCTTCGCGATGCTGTGGATCGCATCGGCATCGCCGGGACTGGCCGCGGCAAAGCCCGCCTCGATCACATCCACGCCCAGCTTCTCCAACTGGCGCGCGATGCGCAACTTCTCTTCTTTGGTCATGGATGCGCCGGGGCTCTGTTCGCCGTCGCGCAAGGTTGTGTCGAATATGATTAATTTATCAGTCATGTTTTACTCCGTCGCAATTGTTCATCCACAGCTCACACCAACCGAGCCGCCTGCTTTGATACTTAATGGGGGTGGTTTAGTTTGCGCGCGAGCGCAGCTTCAGCGCCGCCAGCAGGCTGAAGGTGGAGTGCGATTGCGAGATGTGTCTTGAGAAGTGCATGGGCAGGAATATAGCGGCTTTTATCGGGTGGTGCAACAACGGCGGCCCGCCCGGCTGGTTCAGGATCGAAACTTTATCGCTGCCGCCCTGTCTTGAGGCTCGTGCGCCCTGCTATCATCGGCGCCGCCATCTCCATCCACCAGAAAGAGAGTCCCCATGAAGAAGCTGCTCCCGCTGTTCTGCATTCTGGGTTTTGCCGCCCAACCCGTCTTTGCGGCGAACGACCTCAACAACCTGCAGGCGTTGGCCCAAAGCGAATTCCGCGCCCTGTCCGAAGATCTGGGTTCTGCCCTGAGCTACAAACCACTCACCCCCGCCGAACCACTGGGCGTCAGCGGTTTCGACATGGGTATCGAAGTCACCAGCACCAAGATGAGCAAGAGCGAACAGGCCTGGAAGACCGCAACCAACAGCAGCAGCGGCCTTGGCACCATCTATGTACCCAAGCTGCATATCGCCAAGGGACTGCCGCTGGACATCGACGTGGCCGCGTTCTATTCCGCCATCCCCACCACCAATGTCAAACTGACCGGCGTCGAACTGCGCTATGCCCCCGTCCCGGGAGGCGTCGCCACCCCGGCGGTAGCGATCCGCGGCTCCTACACCAAGATGAGCGGAGTTAATCAACTGTCCTTCAACACCAAAGGGCTGGATGTCTCCGTTTCCAAGGGCTTCGCCATGTTCACTCCATACGCGGGTGTGGGTCAGGTGTGGGTCAGCAGCAAGGCGAACGTCGGCACGCTGGCTGCCGAGAACTTCACCCAGAGCAAAGTCTTCGTTGGCGTGAATGTCAATCTGGGTGTGACCAACATCGCGCTGGAAGGCGACAAGACTGGCGGCACTTCGTCCTATGGACTGAAGTTGGGCTTCCGCTTCTAAACGACCGCTCCAAGTCAAAAGGGCGGTGCCTTGCGGCATCGCCCTTTTCTATTCTCAACAGAGAATCCGGCTTATTTGAACTGCGAACGGATGATGCCCCACTGTTGCGGCCATTGCGCCATGGGATCGCGCGTGTAGCCGCTCTTGCCGAACTGGTTCCAGCGACCGACCACGAAACACAGCAACAGGCTGGCATGGGCGCCGATATCGTCCCCGGGCGCCAATCGCCCCTGCGTCTCGGCGATGCGCAGGGACTGCTTGAGCGTGGTCTCGATACGGTCGAGGAACTGGTTGATGCGCTGTTGCAGGCGCTCATCCTCGTTCACCAGCGCATCGCCGAGCAGCACGCGGGTCATGCCGCGGTTCTTCTGCGCAAAACCGAGCAACAGTGCGAGGATGCCTTCCACCTGCTTCAACCCGTCCTGTTCTTCTGTGGTGATCTTGTTGACCAGACCGAACACGGTCTGCTCGATGAACTCGATCAAGCCTTCGAACATCTGCGCCTTGCTGGCGAAGTGGCGATACAGCGCCGCTTCGGACAGTTCCAGTCGCGCCGCCAGCGCGGCCGTGGTGATCTTCTCGCCCTTGGGCTGTTCCAGCATCTCGGCGACCGTCTGCAGGATCTGCAGTTTTCTTTCGCCCGGTTGTTTGGCTGCCATGATTCCCCCCTTAAAGTTTGGACACTGCACGCGACAGTTCCAGCACATTCCTGATCTTCACATCGACACAACCCGGCGCGCGCGGCGCCGTACTCACCCACACCGTCTTCATCCCCATGCGTTTGGCCGTTAGCAAGTTCTCAGCGCTGTCCTCCACCATCACGCACTGCTGCGCGTGCAGCCTGTGCTTGCGCAACAGGCGCTGGAAACCCGACATCTGCGGCTTGGGACGATAACGCGAATGTTCGATGGCGAAGACATCATCGAACAGGTCATCGATCCGCAGCAACTTCAATACTGCCTGCGCATAATGTTCCGGCGCATTGGAGAACACCACTTTCCGGCCCGGCAGGTGCTTGAGCATGTGGCGCAGGCGCGGCTCACGCAACACCATCTTGTTGAGCTCCGGAAACTGGTGCGTATTCCACAGAAAATGATCCGGATCGGTACCGTGATGCTTCATCAGGCCGGTCAGCGTCGCGCCGTAGCGTTGCCAGTAATCCACGCGCAGTTCGTTCGCCTCGTCTTCGCCCAACTGCAGGTGCTCCTGCAGATACGCCGTCATGCAGCGGTTGATGTGCGGGAAAATGTGCGGCGTCGCGTTATGCAGCGTGTTATCCAAATCAAAGATCCAGACCCGCTCGTTCACTTGCTTTTGATCAGCGTGCCAACGCCTTCATCCGTGAGAATCTCCAGCAGCAGTGCATGCTCCACGCGCCCGTCGATGATGTGCACCGAGCGCACACCGCCACGCGCCGCATCCAGCGCCGAACTGATCTTGGGCAGCATGCCGCCGGACAGGGTGCCGTCCGCCACCAGATCGTCGATCTGCTTGGGCGTGAGACCGGTGAGCAGATTTCCCTTCTGGTCCAGCACACCCGGCGTATTGGTCAACAGCACCAACTTCTCGGCGCGCAACACTTCTGCCAGCTTGCCCGCCACCACATCCGCATTGATGTTCAGCGTGTCGCCATCGGGCGATACGCCGATGGGCGCGATAACAGGGATGAAATCGCCGGAATCGAGGAAAGTGATGATGGAGGGATCGATCTTGTTGATGTCGCCGACCAGACCGATGTCCAGCATCTTGCCCGGCTCGTCGTTGCTTTCGAGCAACAGTTTGTCAGCACGGATGAAGCCGCCGTCCTGTCCGGTCAGACCGACCGCCTTGCCGCCAAAACGGTTGATAAGGTTTACGATGTCCTTGTTGACCTTGCCCAGCACCATCTCGACCACGTCCATGGTCTCCTCGTCGGTGACGCGCATGCCCTGGATGAACTCGCCCTTCTTGCCGACCTTTTGCAGCAGGTCGTTAATCTGCGGGCCGCCGCCATGCACGACCACGGGGTTCATGCCGACCAGCTTGAGCAGCACGACATCACGCGCAAAACCTTCCTGCAGCTTGGGGTCGGTCATGGCGTTGCCGCCGTATTTGATGACGATGGTCTTGTCGAAGAAGCGCTGGATATAAGGAAGCGCTTCGGACAGGGTATGGGCTTTCTGGGCGGCGGTGGCGGCGGTCAATGGCATGGGGATCCCTTCAAAAATCTGCGCGCATTCTACCGCATAAAAAATGAAACGGGCGGCATGTAGCCGCCCGTTACCGTCGAAGTTAACGCTTCCTTACCGGTGGTCTTTTACGGTCGGATTGTTGTAGTGCTGGTAGCTCAGTTCCAGCGCTTTCACTTCCGCTTCCGCATTGACGGTGAGTTTTTTACCCGCCATTTCCATAATCAATATAATCGGGATACGGTCGCCCACATTCAGGGGTTGTTTCAGCCCGACCAGCGTCAGATATATGCCGCGTGTACCGAACAGAGTAGTGCTATGCGCGGCCAGCTTCATGCTGTCGACGACACCGGTCTGCGGCTTGCCGCGACGCATCACGACTCCCTGGATCTCCCCCGACTCGGCTGCCGGACTGCTCACCGACAACAGCCTTGCCGCCTTGGTGACATAGAGATTCATCTGCACCGTGGACGAGGTCTGTCCGGGAACGCTCTCGCGCATCCACACCTTGTCCACCATCACGTCGTTGGCACCCGCCCATGCATTACCCGCCAACAACAGACTCGCTGCACAGAAGAGGTTGCGCCACATGACTAACTCCTAATGATGATGTTCGTGCCCCTGATTATTCGTTGTTTCCAGGGGTTTGACCAGCGCTTCCGCCTTGACCGTCGTTTTGCTGCCGTTGGCGAATTTGATAGTCAGCGCGAACAGCACCTTGTCGCCCGCCTTGAGCGGTTTTTTCAATCCGATCAGCATGATGTGGTTGCCATCCGCACCCAGCGACACCGCTGTCTTGGCCGGTAGCAACAATTCCTCGATGGCGCGCATCTTCATCATATTGCCTTCCATGACCATGGTATGGATCTCCACGGTCTTGGCGATGCCGCTTTCTCCTGCGATCAATGCTCCGGCCTTGTCGCTGGTGATGACCAGTTGTATCGACGCACTGTCCTGCCCGGGCGCGGTAGCGCGCGCCCAAGCATCAGTGACTTTCACTTCGCCGGCGGATGCCGTTGCTGCACAAAACAATGCGACCAGCCCCGCCCACAGATACTTGCTCATTTCAAATCCTCCGAAAAAGTACGCGCCATACCCATGACGGCATGACGCGTTATTCTAGCCCAAATACCCCGATCAGAAATCGAAGTTGGCCTTCACCCAGGCATTGCGCCCCATCTCGCTGATTCGGGTGTTGGTCGGCATCGTATATCCCGACACCGCCCCGCCGAATCCGCGCGAAAGTGCTTCACTGTATTGCTTGTTGAACACGTTATCGACCCCGGCGGTGACCAGAATCGACTTGGCTGCATGCCAACCGCCGTTCAGCGAGAACACGCTGAAGCCGCCGGTACGGCCGTAGTCCATGCCATATGCCACGATATTGCCAGAACCGACGTCATAGCTGTTCTGCGCAGCTACCGTGCGCAGCAAGGCACCGAACAGGAAGGTCTTGTCGTCATAGTTCGCCCCCAGACGCAGTTCCAGTGGCGGCTGTTGCGCCAGCGGCTTGTTGTCTGTGTCATTGGTGGCATGCACATAAGCCAGGGTGACGTTGGACTGCCACGCATCAGTAACGCGGTAGGTCATATCGGCCTCGCCGCCCATGGTGGTGACGTTGATGTTTCGTGCCTGCGCTACCGCCAGCGGTGTCAGACCGTTCGCCCACTTCATTAGAATGTAGTCGGTGACCTTGCCGTAGAAAGCCGACACTGAGGTCGTCATCTCGCCGGCACGCCAGCTGGTGCCGATATCCAGTTGCGTGGTTTTCTCCAGCTTAACGAAGAACGAACTGTTCAACACCGCGGTCGATCCGGATACGCTGGTTGCCTTGCGCTCCCAATAATCAGGAGAGCGCTCCGCATGTCCCAAGCCGACATAGGACGTACCCTCATTGCTTTCACGATCCATCTCATAACGTCCGAAGTAGCTCTTCAGCGTTGTTTTGTCGGACTGCCCGGCAGTGGAAGAGGCGGCGGCCGTACGACTGTCATGCGCCTCGTGGAAATCAACACGCAGACCAGCGACCACTCGGTCCTTTTCGCTAACCACATGCGTCGTCTCGCCAAATACGCCGGTCTGCTTGAAGCGCATATCTTCGACACGGGCAGCATTCAGATAGGCGGAATTCGCGGCGGCAGCACTTCCGCCCATAGCCATCGACATACCGGTTCGAAGCGTATGGATATTGGTCTGATTATCCACGCCGATGGTCGCTTTCGTCGCTTCGCCCAGCAACAGAGTGGTCGCAACGCGCCCACCGGTAGTTTTGCGGTCGGGATTATTGACCATATAACTTGCCGCTGCGAAAGGACGTAATGTGAAGTTATCCATCACATGGTCGATGTAGTTGTAATAGACCTGCGCCTCGATGCGATCCACCAGCGAAGAGATGTGCTTCTTGTCGAATTTCAGGCCCAGGTTCTCCCGTGTGAACTTGATACCGTCCATGGCACGATCGGCATATGCGGCGTAACCATCGCTCTTGGCCGTCGAGACTTCCACTTTCGTGTCCGCATCGGGTGTCCAGCCCAGTGCGGCATTACCGCTCCAGCGCTTGTAATTGGATCGAACAGCATTGCCTGCGCCGTCCTTGTAATCACCTGCCTGAGTACGGGTCGCATCAACCCGTGCATAGGCGCTTTCAGCACCGAGACGACCACTCAGCACTTCGTCGTGGCGACCGAAGCTCCCCACGGTGAGCGCGGCATCGCCATGGAATCCGGTTTCAGCGCGATCATTGATCTGATCGAACATCACAACCGCGGCAGAGCTTCCTGCACCATGAACCACAGACTGCGGCCCCTTTAATACGGTGATGCTGTCATAGGCAGCAGGGAAAACGTAGGCCGTTGGCGGATCCATGCGTCCGCCGCAACCGCCCATGATGTTCTCGCCGTTCATCAGCACATTGATGCGCGAACCCGCCATGCCGCGGAACACCGGATCACCATCGGTGCCGCCCTTGCGAATGACTGAGAATCCGGGGATGGTCTTGAGGTAGTCGGCACCGTCATGGGCCGGCACCGGCTGGCGCGGCTTCTTGGGATCGGTCTTCACGGTCAGCGGCTCGGTGCTCTGCGGTGCGGTCACTACCACTTCGTCCAGCGAATCGGCGGCCTGTGCCAGATTGCCCATCGCCAGTGCAACGGCGATGACGCTCAATTTCAGCTTGATGCTCATTTCGTTCCTCTCTGTAGGTATCTTGTTGTAAGACTTGCGGCGCGAATTGTAGAGAATCTCATTCATCTCCCTGTGCGACATATTGCCGCACCCCTTGTACAAAGCGACTCCGGTAGAATCCCACCCCATGAATTCATCCCTGCTTGCCACCCAGACCGGTCACTCGCATCTGCGCCGCCTCTTCCTGCTGCGCTGCGGCGCCATCCTCGCGCAGTTCGCGACACTGATCCTGGTGCACCGCTTTCTGAGCCACGACTTCGCCTGGGTGCCGATGCTGGGGGCTGTGGGATTTCTGGCGGCGGTGAACGCGCTGACCTGGTGGCGACTTTCGCTCAATCTCCCGGTCGGCAATCTGGAACTGTTCCTGCAACTGAGCGTGGATGTGCTGGTGCTGACGGTGCTGCTCTACTACGGTGGCGGCTCGACCAATCCCTTCGTCTCGCTCTACCTGCTGCCGCTGGTGATCGCCGCCGCCACACTCACGCGCCGCCACACCTGGGGCATGGCCGCACTGACGCTGGCCTGCTACAGCCTGCTGATGGTGTGGTATGTGCCGCTGCCGAGCGGAAACACATCCGCCGAGCAGACCGTATCGATGCAGGAGATGGACCACTCGCATCACGACATGAGTTCGATGCAACCCCCGTCTGCGGCCTCATCCCCGATCGAAGACGCCTTCAATACGCATGTCCTCGGGATGTGGCTGGGCTTCGTCATCAGCGCCGTGGTGGTGGCCTACTTCGCCGTGGAGATGTCCCGCGCGGTACGAGTCCGTGATGCGCAGCTCAGACGTGTGCGCGAAGAGACCCTGCGCAACGAACGCATCGTCGCGCTGGGCACACAGGCGGCTGGAGCGGCACACGAATTGGGCACCCCGCTTGCCACCATGTCGGTCGTCATCGGCGAGATGCGTCACGACTGCACCTCGCCCGAACAGCAAGAGGATCTGAAAATCCTCGACGAACAGGTGAAGAGCTGCAAACGCATCCTCGGCTCCCTGCTTTCGCACGCACAGGAAACCAGCGACGAACTGTCGCTGGAGGAGTACATCCGCAACGTACTGGACGAATGGCAGCTACTGCGTCCCACGGTCCGCTACCGTTTCAGGCTCGACGGCATCCAGCCTTCGCCGCGCTTGCGCGCCGACCCGGCTCTGCGTTCCGCGCTGCTGAACCTGCTCAACAACGCCGCCGATGCCTCGGGCGCCTCGCCTGAGGAAATGACCATCCTGCTGCGCTGGAACGATGAACGCATCGTGCTGGAGATCCACGACCACGGCCCCGGCCTCACTCCCGAGGCCGCCGCCCGCGCCGGTTCCGCCTTCTTCACCACCAAACAGGAAGGCCGCGGCCTCGGACTATTCCTCGCCAATGCCACACTGGAGCGGATGGGCGGCAGCGTGCGTTTATCCAACCGAGAAGGCGGCGGCGCAACGACCGAAGTGATGATTCCGTTGCGCGGGAGAAAAACATGAACCAGTCGGAACGCGCCTCACTTCTCTTGGTGGACGACGACGCGACGTTCCGCACGGTATTGTCGCGCGCACTGGAAAAACGCGGATTCGCGGTGACTACAGCGAGCAGCGTGGAGCAGGCCCTGCCGCTGGCCATCGCCAACCCGCCGGAATATGCCGTGCTCGACCTGAAGATGGACGGCGTTTCCGGACTGGTGCTGGTGCAGAAGCTGCATGAACTCGACCCCGCCACACGCATCGTGATGCTGACCGGTTATGCCAGCATCGCCACCGCCGTGGAAGCGATAAAACTGGGCGCAACGCAATATCTATCCAAACCGGCCAACGCCGACGAGATCGTCGCCGCCTTTGGCCACAACGCCAGTACTGATGTTCGTTTCGAAGCACAACCCGCCACGGTGGAACGGCTGGAATGGGAACACATCCAGCGCGTGCTACGCGAGAACGGCGACAACATTTCAGCCACCGCGCGCGTGCTCAATATGCACCGCCGCACACTGCAGCGCAAACTGGCGAAACGCCCGACCGGTCTTTGACCAGCCATTTGCCCCCGCCTGCACCAAAGTTCGAGTTAGAATCGCGGGACTGAATCCACCGCAAAGAATCCGAAGGAAACCATGAACGATAAGCAAGTCGATTTGAGAGCGGCTGTCCGCAACCTGAACAGCCTGCCCGCGATGCCTGTCATCGCCCAGAAGTTGCTGGCGCTGAAACTGGACAGCGACGAAGGCGAACGCCAGATGATGCTGTTGATCGCACAGGACCCGATGATCTCCGCCAAGATCATCGGCCTGGCCAATTCACCGTTGCTCGGTGCTTCGCGCCATATCACCGCCGTCAAGGACGCAGCCATGATGCTGGGGTTGACCCGCGTTAAATCGGTCGCCACCGGCATCGCCGTCATGTCTCTGGTGAACAAGCCCATCGGCAGGTTCGATCCGCAGGAGTTGTGGATGCACAATCTTGGCGTCGCCTTCGCCATGCTGCCGGTGGTGCGCGCCATGCCCGTCAGGAACCGCCCCGCGGACGACCAGATCTTCCTGGCTGGCATGCTGCATGACATCGGATATCTTGCGCTGGCGCATCTGGACCCGGAACGCAGCGACGACCTGCACACCCGACTGGTGATCGAGGAAAGCAGACCCGCGATAGAAGTGGAACGTGAACTGCTGGAAGTGACACACGATGAGCTGGGAGCGGAACTGGCAAAGCACTGGAACCTGCCGGAAGAGATCGTCGCGGTGATCCGCTATCACCACACGCCGGATGCCGAGGAGGCAAGCGAGGCGCAACCGCTGGTACGCATCGTCAACATCACTGAGCGTTTGATCCCCTCATTCGGCCTGCGGGAATTCGTCGGTCACCAGATCGGTGCTGAAGAGTGGGAGGCGCTTGGCATCGACCCGGAAAAAGCCGAAGAGATCGCGGCGCAGGCCGCCGAACAGGCCGAACAAGCGACGCAGTTCGCCAGTACCTTCAGCTGACGCTCCACACCTGCTTGTTGATCGACTCGTTGAGTTCGGTGATGGTGATCAGCACGCGGCGCAGGGACTGGGACAACTCGCTCTTGCGCATACGCTCGGCAGCGATCCAGCTACCCGCCTGAATCATCGCCAATACCTCGGAAGCCAGCAGGTGGAATTCGGCATGCGCCTCGTGCAAACGGCCGAAGGAACGCAGCTGACCGAAACGCGATGCGCCTACGCCTTTGAGCCAGCGCTCCAGTTCGCAGCACTGCCCCAACTCGGTCAGGTCGGAAAGGGAATGCGGCAATTCGCCGTGCACGAAATCCTTCACCCTGCCGAAGAACAACACATGTGATTCGGCCACGCCCACAAAATCGATACCGATAGGCGAGTCGTCCGGTGCCTGCATCATGCTGCCCGGGATTCTGCCGATCTCTTGAACTGCTCTTTCGCTGGTTACTTGCATGGTCATCTCCTGAATGGATCGCTAAGATGGCCGCATTGTCTGCCCCAACGACTAGTCAAAACAATATGCCGTACGGACTAGACCGTGCCTATACCCCCCCGCAGCATATCTATACCTTTATCTAGTCCGCTGTCTGCAAGCCGCATGCCTGCTATAATCCAGCCACATGACAACACTAGTCATACAAGACTCGCGCCAGACACGAGCACAGCAAATCCTCATCACCAACCTATTGATCCCCCATGAAGTTATTTCTGACACTGATCATCACCCTGTTCTCGACACTGGCATTCTCGCAAGAAACCCCAGCACCTTCTTCCACCATCGCCGCCGATTCATACGCGCTGTATGATTACACCAGCGGCCAGTTCCTGGTCGAACAGAACGCGAACAAGCATATCCCTCCCGCGCACCTGACCAAGCTGATGACAGCCTATGTCGTGTTCGGCGCGATCAAGCAGGGCAAACTGTCGCTCACCCAGCGTCTCACTCCTTCGGCCTATGCCACCCGCATCCAGAGCGAAGAGTCGCGCATGTTCCTGAGCACGGGAAAAGATGTGGCCGTTGAAGAATTGCTGCGCGGGTTGATCGTGCAATCGGCCAACGATGCCGCGCGCGTGCTGGCCGAAGTGATTGCCAACCACGAGATGGCGCTGGCCGACACGATGAACAGCGAAGCGCAACGCATGGGACTGAAGGACACCCACTTCGTCAACGCCACCGGCCTGCCCGACGCGCAGCACTACAGCAGCGCGCACGACCTGGCCCTGATCTCCGCCGCGCTGATCCGCGACTTCCCCGAGTTCTACTTCATCTTTGCGCAGCGCGAATATCAGTACAACAGCATCAACCAGTTCAACCGCAACCGCTTGCTGTGGCTGGACCCGTTCGTGGACGGACTGGCGACCGGCTATAGCGAGACCGACGATTTCTACCTGGCCGCTTCCGCCAAACGCGACGAACGCCGCCTGATCTCGGTGGTGATCGGCACCGACACCGAGAAACTGCGCAGCAGCGAAAGCCAGCGCCTGCTGAACTACGGCTTCCAGAATTTCGAAGCCATCAAACTCTATTCCAAGGACCAGCCCGTCAGCGACAAGCGTATCTGGAAAGGCACCGACAAGCACCTCAAGCTCGGCTTCCGCGCGGATCGATACATCACCATCCCCAAAGGCCAGCGCGCTGCACTCAAAGCGACACTGGAGACCCGGCAGCCCATCCTCGCGCCGGTCAACCGCGGCCAGCAGATTGGCACACTGCACCTGACCCTTGGCGATGCCCCCTATCTCGACCTGCCTGTCGTGGCACTGGACGATGTGCGTCTGGCGAATGTATTCTCCCGAGGAGTGGATAACATCCGATTGCTGTTCCAATAAGGAGCAACACATGACTGTGTATCTGAACGGCCGATTCATGCCGATCGAAGAAGCCAGCGTCCCCGTGCTGGATCGCGGTTTCATCTTCGGCGACGGCGTCTACGAAGTCATCCCCGTCTACTCGCGCCGCGCCTTCCGCATGTCGGAACACCTCAAGCGCCTGCAACACAGTCTCGACGGCATCAAGTTGCCGAACCCGCACAGCGAGAGTGAGTGGACCGGCATCCTCAACGAGCTCATCAGGCGCAACTCGCCCGAAGACCAATACCTTTACCTGCACATCACGCGCGGCGTCGCCAAGCGCGACCATGCTTTTCCCAATCCGCCCGTGCCGCCCACCGTGTTCGTGCTGAGCAACCCGCTCACCACACCGCCGGCCGAATTGCTCGCCAGCGGCATCGCCTGCATCACCGTCGTCGACAACCGCTGGCTGCGCTGCGACATCAAGGCCATCGCGCTGCTGCCCAACGTGCTGCTGCGCCAGGCTGCCGTCGAAGCCGGCTGCGCCGAAGCCATCCTGATCCGCGACGATGCATTCCTCACTGAAGGCGCTGCCAGCAACATCTTCGTGGTGAAGAACGGCAAATTGCTCGCACCGCCCAAAGACAACCTCATGCTGCCCGGCATCACCTACGACGTCATCCTCGAACTCGCCGCCGCGAACAACATCCCGCATGAAGTGCGCAAAGTGACCAAGGCGGAAGTATTCAGCACTGACGAACTGCTGCTCAGCTCCAGCACCAAGGAAGTGCTCGCCATCACCTCGCTGGATGGCAAACCGGTAGGTAACGGCAAACCCGGCGCGATGTTCGCGAAACTGCATCCGCTGTATCAAAACTTCAAACGGGACGTGATGCGCAAATGACCGACCCCAAAGACTCCCTCATCGAATATCCCTGCGACTTCCCGATCAAAGTGTTCGGCGAAGCCAAACCCGGTTTTGCGCAAGCCGTCGCCATCGTCGTGCAAGGGCATGCGCCGGACTTCGACGCCGCCAGCATCGAGACGCGCAGCAGCAGTGGCGCGAAATACATCAGCCTCACCTGCACCGTGCACACCACCTCGCGCGAACAGCTCGACAACCTGTACCGCGACCTGAGTTCGCACCCGATGGTCAAAATGGTGCTCTGAAGCCCATGCAACATCCCCCGATTCACATCAAGGCACTGGGCATGGTCGACTACGAGCCGACCTGGCGCGCCATGCAGAAGTTCACCGCCGAGCGCACCGCCGAAACCGTGGACGAGATCTGGCTGGTGCAGCATCCGCCCACTTACACACAGGGCCAGGCCGGCAAACCGGAACACCTGCTGCACCAGACCCACATCCCCGTCGTGAAGATCGACCGCGGCGGCCAGATCACCTTCCATGGCCCCGGCCAGATCGTCGCCTACCTGCTGCTCGACCTGCGCCGCTGGAAGATCAACGTGCGCGAACTGGTGCGCCTGATGGAGCAGGCCGTCATCGATCTGCTCGCCGAATACGGCGTGAAAGCGGAAGGCCGCGAGGATGCGCCCGGCGTGTATGTCGGCGATGCCAAGATCGCCGCACTGGGCCTGAAGATCAAGAACGGCTGTAGCTACCATGGCCTGTCGTTCAACGTCGACATGGATCTCTCCCCCTTCGACAACATCAACCCCTGCGGCTATCAGGGCCTGCGCGTCACCCAGGCCATCGAGTTCGGCATCGCCGTGCCATGGGAAGAGCTGCAAGCGCAACTCACGCAGAACCTGGTGCATGGCATGCAAAAACATCTGGATAGAAAGCGGCAAACCGAACAGTGATGACGGCTTCTGCAGCCAATCCTTTCAGCGCCAAATGGACCGCGACAGGCAACAAGCTCTGTCTCGGCAAATGGGAGATCAGCCACCTCGGCAAACCGCTCAAGCTCGACACTGCGCGCGCCGAGGAAGACATGGGGACCTATGCCATCTACAGCTTCATCTATCCAGACGACGACATCTTCGCCGAGGGATTGAAGGAAGATGAGTGGATCATCGAGAACCTCGACTGGCTGACACAGATGTTCCTGGCGCACGACATTCCCACCGACGAGGCGCACTTCCGCTTCTTCTATCGGGCGGTGAACAGGCAGGATTGGCGCTGCGGCAGTTGCGGGGGATGCATGTAGCTGGCCCGGCACCATTCAGCAGGAGGCGAATATGAGTAAGCAAACGAATCAGGATGATATTTACGCCGGACTGCGCCAGTTGGCGGACTCGGCCTTCCCCAAACGCTGCAAGTTCTGCGGCCGCGAATACCTGAACTCCGCCGAGTTCCTTGCCGCCACCCGCCCCTTGCGCACGAACGCCAGCGGACTGAAACAAAGCCATGACGATGACGGCCACGAAATCGTGGAACTGTTTCGCAACTGCGTCTGCGGCTCCACCCTGCTTGAAAGCTTCTGGAACCGCCGCGACCTCAGCGATGAGGGACTCACGCGCCGCAAGCGATTCCGCGACATGACCGACAAACTGGTCGCCGGGGGCTGCCCCGCAGAAACAGCCCGCGACGAGCTGCTCAAATTCATGCGCGGACAACCGAACGAGCTGATGAACCTGGCGAAGCGCATGGGCGCCGAAAAGCAGTAGCGGATTGCAGACGTCATGAACTGGATGAACAAACTGCTTAGTGCAGCAGCCCGCGAGACCTTCCACCTGCGTTGGTTCGACTACACCATTTACTACTTCAACACCCCCTCCGAAAACACCAGCGCACACCTGACAGCCTTGCCTGCAAAGACAGATTGCATAGCCGTCTGATATTCCTGCATCTGTGTTTGATAACGCTCAGCATCCTCTGAATCGCCCAATTTGTAGTCCAGCACCCATACCTCGTCGTCGAACTCCACCAGACGGTCGATGCGCTTCAGCTCGCCCTTGGCATTGATGTAGGGCATCTCGTTGTATGCCGCCAGGTATTGCGTCGAATCAAAGAAGCGGGCGAGTTGCGGCAGGGTGAGTAGGTGTTGGGCTTGTTGCCAGAGCGAGGGCATTTCGTCTGGAGGGATGGCAAGATGCTGCTGAAGACCAGCTTCATCTACGGTCCCTTCAGTAAGATTCTGCAGCAGCGCATGCAGCCAGATGCCGCGCTGTTGCTGAACGGTGTTGCGGGCGGCGCGTTTGCCGGTGGGAAGAATGGCTGGCAAGGCAACCTCAGCACCACCGTCATTCCCGCGCAGGCGGGAATCCAGCAATTGAATATCACCGCGTAGCGAACTGCATAAAGGATTTGTCTCGCCACTCGAGGCTTGTTTGTCTATCTGGATTCCGGCCTGCGCCGGAATGACAGCTATGGCTGCCGCTATGCGGTCATACCACGATGGTATTTTCTTCTTTTCTTCCCTGTCTTCACCCTTGCTGTTACCGCTGACGATGAGCGCCTGCTGCGCGCGGGTCATGGCGACGTAGAGCAGGTTCATCTCTTCGCGCGCCTGTTCGGCGGCGTCCTGCTCGAACAGCGACATGCGCTTCTTGCCGCGCGAGGCCTGGTCGGCGTATAGCGAGAAATGCAGCGGTAGCGCTTCGTGGGTCGGCCAATCCAGCAGCACATCGCTGCCGTCGCGGCTCTTCTTTTCCGCGTTCGCATCCAGCAGCCAGACGATGGGGGCTTCCAGACCTTTCGATTCATGCACGGTGTAGATGCGCACCGCATCGCCTGCGGTACCAAGCTTGCCTTCGTCCGGCGCATCGTCTGTGCTGTCGCGCAGTTCGCGAAGCTCTTGCAGGAAGCGCGGCAGGCTGGGGTAGCGGCCGGCATCCACGCTCAGCGCGATCTCCATGAAGGCGTGCAGGTTGGCTGTAACTTTGGCACGCATCTCCGGCGGCATTACGGCGCTGTAGCGCGCAATCACATCACCTTCGAAATAGATGCGGTCGAGCAGGTCGTGCACTGGGAGTTTGTCGGCGAGGGCTAGCCAGCGTTGCAGCAGTTCGGCGGCGCGTTGCAGAGCTGGAGATGATTCGGCGAGGTGTTGCAGACGTTGCCACCATGACGAACATTCCCCTTCGACATCGCCTTTAGCCCTGAGCTCAGTCGAAGGGGCAGGGCGAACGGCTGTTTTACTTCCGGACTGGGCAATCAACATCAGGTCTTCATCTCTGCACGCAAACACCGGCGTGCGCAGCACCTGTGCCAGCGCGAGATCGGCGAAGGGGGTGATGAGGAACATCAGCAGCGCCTGCACATCCTCCGCCTCCAGCGTGTCGAGCAGTCCGCCGCGGCGCGAGCTGATGAAGGGGATATGCCTTGCGCGCAGTGCTTCTTCATAGATGGCGAGATGGGTGCGGGTGCGCACCAGCACCATGATGTCGCCGTAGCTGGCGCGGCGGGTTTCGCCCTCGTCGCTCACCGACCAATCGCGGGTGATGGTTTGCAGTTGTTCGGCGAACTGCTGCGCTTCAATGTGGCGAGCGCCCTCGCCCGCCTCGGCTCGCGGCGTGGAAAGCGGGTTGCGCAAAGCCAAAGGCGCATCTTCCGCCGCAGCTTCCTCCGAATGCTCCACCTCCGCCAGCGGCAACACCAGCACGTGCCCCGGCAACTCCTTCTGATGGGTCTGGTGTTCGACGAATTCGAAACCGTCCGGTTGCTCGCGGAACACGGCGTTCACCGCATCGACCACGGCCTGCGAATTGCGACGAGTAAGGCTGTTGCCCAGCGTCGCGGCGTTGAAATACTCTTGCAGATATTCGCGCGCCACGCCGAACAGACGCGCATCGGCACGGCGGAAGCGGTAGATGGATTGCTTGGGGTCGCCGACGACGAACACGGTGGGCTGCGACTCCACCGCCACCGAGGCATCGAACCACGCGCGCAGGATCTGCCATTGCAGCGGGTTGGTGTCCTGAAACTCGTCCAGCAGCACATGGCGATAGCAGCTGTCGAGCTTGTATTGCATGGTCTCGGCGTGCTCGCTCTGTTGCAGCAGACGGCACAATTGCCATTCGAGGTCGGAGAAATCCATCTGCTGCTTCTGCGCCTTGAGTGCCTGATAGCGCTCAAGGAAGGCGACGCCGCAATGCAGCACGGCTTCGTTCAGACGATAGACCTGCTGCTCGGCGAGAATGTCTCGCACCATTTGCAGGTTGGCATGCAACATGGAAAGTGCAGTATTGAAGATACCCGCGTCCTGATTCTTGGTCGGCTTGAGCTTGCGCGGCTCGTTCTTCTGCGTGAACAACAGCGGCCATATCACATTGAAGCGCTCCCCGGGATCGGTATCCGTCCAGGCGCGCTCCAACTCGGAGGCATTCGCCTTCTGTGCCTCGGTACCCTTGTTGGCAAGATGGTGCATGAAGGCAAACAACGACTCTTCGCTGATGCCGCACATACCCCAATCCTCGACGGGGTCGAACTCCAGATCGACGTCGAGATATTTGCGCAAATGATTCAGCGCGAACGGCATCACGTCTTTCTGCCCCTGGGTGTAGGCCCACCACTCGGCGCGTTTGCCGAGGAAGTTGAACAGCAACTTGCGCGCGGTGAACAGGCCGCAATCCTCAAACAGCCATTGCATATGCCGTGCTTCGAGACTTTCCGGTTGCTTGCGCATCTGCTCCAGCAATTCTTCCCAGGCTTCTTCCTGCTCTGCTCCCGCCCGTTCCAGCAACGACATGCCCTGCATGACATCGGCATTCAACGGCGCGCGCTGCATGACCTGCATGAACCAGCCGTGGAAGGTACTAATGGTGATGCCGGGTTGTGCCAGCAGCACGCTGCTGTAAAGATTGCGCGCACGCTCCACCTGCTCGTCGTTCAGTTGTTCGATGCCGCGTTCGGCGAAGAACTGTTGCACCGAGGCTTCGTCGCCCATCGCCAGATCACGCAGCCACTGCTGCAAACGCGCCTGCATCTCCTGCGCCGCCTTGCGAGTGAAAGTGATGGCAAGAATCTGCGAAGGCTGCGCCCCGTCCAGCAGCAAACGCACGATGCGCGATACCAGCAGCCAGGTCTTGCCGCTGCCGGCACAGGCTTCGACGACGACACTGTGTTTGGGGTCGAGGGCGATATGGTTGCTCATACCCATTCCCCCTTGCGACACACTCCGCGAATCTCGCAGTGCATGCATGCCTGATCGATGCCGTTGGCGGGCATTCCCGCGCCGTTGCGGATGCGAGCCATCACCTGCACCAGACGTTCTGCATTGAGCTGTGCCAGCAACGGCACATCATCCTTGGGTGCGACCAGTTTCACTTTGCCGCTCTCGATGCTGAGGAAGGCGGCATCCGCTGCTTCATGCGCATAAGCGTAACAGGCGAGTTGCACGTCCTCGCCCGGCTCTTTCAATTTGTTGGATAACTTTTGCGCATCCAGTGTCTTGTAATCCAGCACCAGTTTCTCTTCGCCGCGTACATCCAGCCGGTCGATACGTCCGCGCAGACGGATGCCTTCCAGTTGCCAATCGAACGCACTCTCGGATTCGGCATAGCGCCAACCCTCGGCCTCGCTCTCGGTCTGCCATTCCAGATAGGCAGGCAAGGATTTGTACCAGCGCGCCAACCAGGCCCGCGCCGCGAAATCCTGCGCCAGCAGGTCGGCGAACACTTCCTCGCTGATGCGGCGCAAGGCTGCTTCCATCTCCGCCATGTCGCGCCCGCTCACTTGCGGAAACTGTTCGTGGAAGCGTTGCAGGATGCCGTGCACGCGCTCGCCGTAATCGCGCTTCTCGATGGTCTCCTGCACTTCGTCGAGTTCGTTCAGGCGCAGGATGTGACGCACATAAAACTGGTAGGGACAGGCGACCAGCGAGTTATAGCCGCTGATGGAGATGCGTTCAGGAACTGCCTCGGTCGCCGCAGTCGGTGCAGGCTGCACCGACTGCGGCAGCGCCATTTGATGCACATCTTCCGCCGCAAGCACGGCATGCAGCTCACGCTCGGCCAGATTGATGCCATGTGCCTGCTCATATTCATCGCGCACTATCTGCAGGAACGGACTCAACAACCGCGCTTCGCCGTCCTTGTCCTTCTGCCAGGTGACCAGCACGGCATCGTTCATCGCCAAGAGCGCCAGCAGATCATGTCTCTGGCGCGTGGCATGGGTGCTGCGCGTGGGCAGATTCAATGCCGAGCGCACCGCATCGTTGAACCAGCGCCCGCCGTCTGCCGCGCTCGGCAGATGGTCGGCACCGCAGCCGAGCAGCAGCACCGCATCGAAAGCGCGCCAGCGCGTTGCCGCCAGATGGGTGAAGCGCACGGGACTGTCGATGCTGCTGTCGCGAAAAGTCTCGGTGTCCAGTTGCTGCGCCAGCCAGCGCCGCCATTCGGCGTAACGGTAACGGCCTTCATCGCCGTGCAGTTCCTGCCGCCAGTTTTCGAGCGCGCGCAGCAATTGCTGCCCCGCCTCGTCCTGCTGCAAGCCGGTGTCAATACTCAATATATTCAGGCTCTGCTGCAATGCGGCCAGCCACTCGGCCAAAGTTTTCTTCTTGTTCTGTTCCAGCAATGCCGCCGCCTGACGCAGGCGCGCCAGCGGTTGGTGTAACGTGACTTCATATTCGGCAAGCGCCAGGAATTTCTCCAGCCCGGCGACCACGCCCTGTTTGCGCAGCAGTTGTTCGAGTTGATACACCGCCGACTTGCGCTCACCCGCCGTCATGTCCGCAAAGATGAACGGCGACTTGAGCAGGTCGAGCAGGTCGTGGTGATAGAAGTCGCTTTGCAGCGCAGTGAGCCAGCGGTCGAGCACGGTGCTCACCGACATGGTGGCGAAGGTCCAGCCGGTCTCGTCCGCCACCAGCACCTCGGCACGCTCCAACAAGGCGCGCATGCGACGCGTCACCACGCGATCCTGCGCCACGATGGCGATGTCGCGCTTGCCTGCGGCCAGCCAGTGCCGTACTTGCATGGCAGCGGCTCTTGCTTCCTGTTCGAGCGAAGTGGCGGCGAAGAATAGCGGCGCAGATGGCTTTGCTTCCATCTCGCGCAAATCGAACACCTTCACCGCTGCGTGTTGTTCATATTCATCGAGAAAACGTTGCTCGACCGCATCCCATTCCGATGCACGCAATACATATAAAGGACATCCCGCTCCGGCCGCCAGTTTCGCCAACCGCTGCTGGTAGGCGCGCGCGGCATCCAGTTCCGCTCCGACCTGCATGGCGCGCCACAACTCGAACACGAGGCGCGCCTCCAGTTGCAGCGTGGTGTTCTGCCTTGCCTGCCAGGCTTTCTGCACTGCGGCCGCGAATGAATCGGCATCGCCCGGCAGTTCGCTCAACGAGTGGGTAAGTTCATCGAACAGTTTGAGCAGTTCCTGCGTCATGCTCCACAGGTCGGCATTCTCGAACCATTGCAGCTTGCGCAGTTGCTGGTAGAGCAGGGCGCTGCGCTGGCTGTCGCTGGAGACCGACGCTTGCAGCGGAACGCTTTGCGCCCATTCGTTCAGCGTCACCATCTGCGGCAGCAGCAATGCAGACAGCTTCGCGCTGCGCATCAGCGCCTGTGCCAGCGGCTGGGCAACATGCATATTGGGCAGGAGAACGGTGATGCCGCGCAGATCGGGCGCGGGATGGGCGGCGAGGATACGCTGCGCGACGCGATCGAAATATTCACTGGAAGAATTCAAACGCACTTACCTGTATAGCCCAGAGCCGTTCGCCCTGAGCTTGTCGAAGGGCCATTCATGGTTCGACAGGCTCACCACGAACGGAATTTTTTTCGCCATTCCATCCAAAAGAACCGCTCTCACCGTTTGAGATACTGGAGTTTGTCTTTGACGTTCAGCCACTCGTCCGCATCGGCGGGTGCGTCTTTCTTCTCGACGATGGGCTTCCACAGTCGGGCGAGCTCGGCATTCAGGGCGATGTACATCTTCTGATCTTCCGGCACATCATCCGCCGCGTAGATCGCACCCGCCGGACATTCCGGCACGCACAAGGCACAGTCGATACACTCATCCGGATCGATCACCAGGAAGTTCTCGCCTTCGCGAAAACAGTCCACCGGACACACCTCGACACAGTCGGTGTATTTGCAGCGGATACAGCTTTCAGCGACGACGTAGGCCATGGCGCATTTTAACTCTTTCGGGGTGCAATACCATGCAACCACTGCCAGTAGAGTTTCTCTGCCACAAGATGAAGCGGCGGCAGCTTGTCGTGCATCTGCGCCAGCATAACCTCCGCTGTTTGCACAGCCGGGCTGCCCAGATTGGAGGCGATCTCTTCCGCACCGACCCGGCACCAGTCGCGAATCATCTGCTCGGTCATCTCAACATGGCATTGCATCGCCAGATGCTTGCCGATGGCATAGGCCTGGTTCGGGCAGTATGCGCTGCTCAATAGCGGCACCGCGCCCTGCGGCAACGAGAAGGTCTCGCCGTGCCAGTGGAACGAGTCGAACTGCGTGATATCGCCGAACCACTGCTTCGCCACCTCGTTGTCCGCCACCTCGACCCTGCCCCAGCCCAGCTCTTTCACCGGATTCTTCGTCACCACGCCACCCAATGCCTTCGACATCAACTGCCCGCCGAGACAATGGCCGAGCAGCGGGATATCTTTGGCACTGGCATCGCGGATCAGATCGAGCATTTGCGGGATCCAGGGCAAGTCATCGTTCACGCTCATCGGCCCGCCCATGAACACCAGACCCGCGAATGCAGCGGCATCCGTCGGCACAGCCTCGCCCTGGTCGATGTGGACCATCTTCCAGGGAATGGAATGCTGGGTGAGGAACAGCGCAAAGTGGCCTGCACCTTCGGTTGGAGAATGACGAAAAACGGCGATGGGCTTCAAGCTCACTTCCCCATCTCCAGCATCAACTGGTTGATGCGTTTGACGAAGCCCGCCGGGTCGTCGAGCTGGCCGCCTTCTGCCAACAGGGCCTGATCGAACAACACCGCTGCCCAATCGTCGAAACGTACGTTCTCGTCCTGCAGACGCAACACGACCGGATGCCTAGGGTTGATCTCGAGGATGGGCTGCGCATTAGGGGCTTTCTGTCCGGCAGCTTTCATCAGGCGGGCAAGGTTGCCGCTGATATCGTGCTCGCCCGCGACCAGGCAGGCCGGGGAATCGGTGAGGCGGTGGGTGACGCGCACTTCCTTAACCTTGTCGGCAAGGCTGGTCTTGATCTTGTCGGTCAGATCCTTGAACTCATCGGCCTGCTTTTCTTGCTCCTGCTTCTCGGCGGCGTCTTCCAGCGCGCCCAGATCGAGGCCGCCCTTGGCGACGGAGACGAGTTGCTTGCTTTCGAATTCGTGCAGATTGCTCACCACCCACTCGTCCACGCGGTCGGACAGCAGCAGCACTTCGATGCCTTTTTTGCGGAACACTTCGAGGTGCGGGCTGTTCTTCGCGGCGTTGAAACTGTCGGCGGTGACGAAGTAGATCTTTTCCTGACCGTCTTTCATGCGCGCGATGTATTCCTTCAGCGAGACGGTCTGCTCGGCTGTGTCGGCCTTGGTGGTGGCGAAACGCATCAGGGCGGCGATCTTGTCCTTGTTGACGAAGTCTTCGCCCACGCCCTCTTTCAGCACCTGACCGAACTCACCCCAGAACTTCGCATACTTCTCTTTATCGTTCTCGGCCAGGTCGGACAGCAGGCCCAACACCTTGCCGGTGCAGCCCTTGCGGATGGCCTCGATGTCTTTCGATTCCTGCAATATCTCGCGCGAGACGTTGAGCGGCAGATCGGCGGAATCCACCACACCGCGCACGAAGCGCATGTATTGCGGCATCAGCTGCTCGGCATCGTCCATGATGAACACACGGCGCACGTAGAGCTTGATGCCGTGGCGTGCCTGGCGGTCGTAGAGGTCGAACGGAGCGTGCGACGGGATATACAGCAATTGCGTGTATTCCTGCTTGCCTTCCACACGCGCATGCGACCAGGCCAGCGGATCGTCGTAGTCGTGGCCTACGTGCTTGTAGAATTCCTTGTACTGTTCTTCGGTGATCTCGTTCTTGGAACGCGCCCACAATGCGGAAGCCTGGTTGACGGTCTCGTCTTCGTCCAGCGTCTCGTACTTGCCGTCCTTCCATTCTTCCTTCTGCATCAGGATGGGCTGGACGATGTGGTTGGAATATTTCTTGATGATTTCGCGCAGTTTGTATCCGGCCAGCAGGTCATCCTGCCCTTCGCGCAAGTGCAATGTGATCTCGGTGCCGCGCGTTGCCCTGTCGACCATCTCGATGGAGAACTCGCCGCCGCCGTCCGATTCCCAGCGCACGCCTTGGTCGGCCTTCTCGCCCGCGCGACGGGTAAGTACGGAGACCTTGTCAGCGACGATGAAGGCGGAATAGAAGCCCACGCCGAACTGGCCGATGAGGTTGGCATCCTTCTGCTGGTCGCCGGAGAGCTTGCTGAAGAAATCGCGCGTGCCGGATTTGGCGATGGTGCCGAGGTTGGCGATCACTTCGTCGCGGCTCATGCCGATGCCGCTGTCGGCGATGGTGAGCGTGCGCGCGTCTTTGTCGAAACTGATTCGGATGTTCAGCTCGGACTGGTTCTCGTACAGCGCGTCGTTGTGCAGCGCCTCGAAGCGCAGCTTGTCGCAGGCATCGGACGCGTTGGAAATGAGTTCTCTCAGGAATATCTCGCGGTTGGAATACAGCGAGTGGATCATCAGGTGCAGCAGCTGTTTGACTTCGGTCTGGAAGCCCAGTGTTTCGCGGCTGGCGGTGGTACTAGTGGTCATCGTTTTCTCCTGTTGCGGGGTTGATCAAGACGCAAGGAGATTTGGGGATGGGTGGAAGGAATTTCAAGGGGGCATGCCCCCCCTGAACACTTAGCCCTGTGTCTTGTCGCGCTCGATCAGTGCGTATGCGGAATGGTTATGGATGGATTCGAAGTTCTCGGACTCGACGGTATAAGCCTCGATACGGTCGTCAGCATTCAGCACTGCTGCCACGTCGCGCACCATATCTTCGACGAACTTGGGATTGTCGTAGGCGCGCTCGGTGACGAATTTCTCGTCCGGGCGCTTGAGCAGACCGTACAGTTCGCTCGATGCATGATCCTCGGCAAAGCGCACCACTTCCTCGATCCACACCGAACTGCGGGTACGCACAGTGAGGGTGACATGCGAACGCTGGTTGTGCGCACCGCGGTCGGAGATCTCTTTCGAGCAGGGGCACAGGCTGGTCACCGGGATCAGCACCTTCATGGTGAAGCGGTATGCGCCGTCAACCACCTCGCCGATGAAGGTCACGTCGTAGTCCAGCATGCTCTGCACGCCGGAGACCGGCGCGATCTTGTTGACGAAATAGGGGAAGGACATCTCGATGTAGCCGGACTTCGCTTCCAGCTTCTCCACCATCTCGCGCAGGATGCTCTCGAACGACTCCACCGAAATCTCGCGCCCGTGCTGGTTCAGGATCTGCACGAAGCGAGACATGTGCGTGCCCTTGAAGTTGTGCGGCAAATGCACGTACATATTGAAGGTGGCGATGGTGTGCTGCACGCCCAAACTCTTGTCCTTGACCTGGATCGGGTGGCGAATGCTCTTGATGCCGACCTTGTTGATCGCCAGTTGGCGGGTATCGGCACTGTTTTGCACGTCGGCGATGGGCTTGGCGGAAGTCATATCGATGTCTCTATAGTGATGTCTGTGGTTGGATTATACCCATTGTCCGACTATTTTTGTCGGGCAATATTGACCTTATATTCTTTCTCGTATGCTGCGGGCGATGCCCTTGGCATCCAGCCCGCAATCGGCCAGCATCTGCACCGGATCGCCCTGTTCAACGAACACATCGGGCAAGCCCAGATGCAGCATACCCACAGAGATGCCATGCCTGGCCAGACATTCTGCCACGGCACTACCCGCCCCGCCCTGTATGGTGTTCTCTTCCACCGTCACCAGCAGATCGTGAGTGCGTGCCAACTGCAGCACCAGTTCCACATCCAGCGGCTTGACGAAGCGCATATTGGCGACCGTGGCATCGAGCTGCTCGGCGGCTTGCAGCGCGGCTGCCAGCATGGAGCCGAATGACAGGATGGCGACCTTGCGGCCGTTGCGCCTGATCTCGCCCTTGCCGACCAGCAGGCTGTGCAGGCTCTTCTCCACCGCCACACCCGGTCCGGTGCCGCGCGGATAGCGCACCGCGCTGGGGGTATCCAGCTTGAACGCGGTGGAAAGCATCTGCCGGCATTCGTTCTCGTCGGCGGGCGCCATCACAGTCATGTTCGGGATACAGCGCAGATAGGAAAGATCGAAACAGCCCGCGTGCGTCGCACCGTCCGCACCGACCAAGCCGCCGCGGTCGATGGCGAGCACCACCGGCAGGTTCTGGATGGCGACGTCGTGGATGAGCTGGTCGTAGGCGCGTTGCAGGAAGGTGGAGTAGATCGCCACCACCGGCTTGAAGCCGTCGCATGCCAGACCCGCAGCGAAGGTGAGTGCATGCTGCTCGGCGATACCTACATCGAAATAGCGCTGCGGATATTTCTCGGCGAACTCGACCATGCCGGAGCCCTCGCACATCGCTGGCGTGATGCCGACCAGGCGTTCGTCATGCGCGGCCATGTCGCACAGCCAGTCGCCAAACAGCTGGGTGTAGCTGACCTTGCCGGCGGGCTTGGCGGTGATGCCATGGTCGGGATCGAACTTGCCGACACCGTGATACAGCACGCAGTCTTCTTCCGCCAGCGCATAACCCTTGCCCTTCTGCGTGACGATGTGCAGGAACTGCGGGCCTTCGAGTTTGCGGATGTTGCCCAGCGTATCGACCAGCACATCGAGGTCGTGTCCGTCGATGGGGCCGATGTAGTTGAAGCCGAACTCCTCGAACAGCGTGCCGGGCGTGACCATGCCTTTCATGTGTTCCTCGGCGCGCTTGGCGAACTCCAGCACCGGCGGCATGCCCTTGAGCATCTTCTCGCTGCCTTTGCGCATCGCGGCATAGAAGCGGCCCGACATCAGTTTGGCAAGGTAGTTGTTAAGTGCGCCGACCGGGCGCGAGATCGACATGTCGTTGTCGTTGAGGATCACCAGCAGGTTGGCATCCATGGCGCCCGCATTGTTGAGCGCCTCGAATGCCATGCCGCCGGTCAGTGCGCCATCGCCGATGATGGCGACGGAACGGTTGTCCTTGCCGGCCAGCCGCGAAGCCACGGCCATGCCGAGCGCGGCGGAGATCGAGGTGCTGGAATGGCCGGTGCCGAAGGCGTCGTATTCGCTCTCGTTGCGCTTGGGAAAACCGGAGATGCCGCCCGCCATGCGCAGACCGCCCATCGCCTCGCGGCGACCGGTGAGTATCTTGTGCGCGTAGGTCTGGTGACCGACATCCCACACCAGCCGGTCATCCGGCGTGTTGTAAATGTAGTGCAGTGCGACGGTGAGTTCGATGGTGCCGAGATTGGAGGAGAGATGACCGCCGGTCTTGCTCACCGACTCGACCAGGAAGGCGCGCAACTCATCAGCAAGTTGCGGCAACCGGTCGCGCTCCAGCTTGCGCAGGTCGTCGGGGGAATCTATGGTTTGCAGTAGCGGATACATCAATACTTTCTCATCACGATGAAGTCGGCCAGCTCGCGCAGACGTTGCGCCCTGTCGCCGAATTCAACCAGGTTATCCATCGCTTCCTGCTGCAGTTCCGCCGCCATCTTCTTCGCGGACTGAACGCCGAGCAGGGTCACATAGGTGGGCTTGTCGTTGTCAGCATCCTTGCCCGCGGTCTTGCCCAGCGTGGCGGTGTCAGCCTCGCTGTCGAGCACATCGTCCACCACCTGGAATGCCAGACCGATGCACTTGCCGTAGCGGTCGAGTTTGTCGAGTTGTGACTGCTCCAGATCACCGCAGTGCGCTCCCAGCAGGATGGCGGCGCGGATCAGCGCGCCGGTCTTGTGGATATGCATCTGCTCCAACTCGGGCAAGGAAAGTTGCTTGCCCACGCTGGCGAGGTCGATGGCCTGCCCGCCGGCCATGCCGCGCGAACCGGAGGCTACGGCCAGCAGTTTCACCATCTGCAACTGTTTGGCAGCATCGCCACTGAGAGAATGTTCGGACAGCAACTGGAATGCCAGGCTTTGCAGCGCATCGCCCACCAGCAGCGCGGTGGCCTCATCGTATTCGACATGGCAGGTCGGCTTGCCGCGGCGCAGCACGTCGTCGTCCATGCACGGCATGTCGTCGTGCACCAGCGAATAGGCATGAATGAGTTCGACCGCGGCGGCGGCGATGCCGACGCGCTCGATCGGCGCACCGCTCAATTCACCGGCAGCATAGGCCAGCAGAGGGCGCACGCGCTTGCCGCCGTCCAGCACGCTGTAACGCATCGCGGCATGCAGGCGCTGCGGCGTAACATCAGCCTGCGGCAGCAGGCGTTTCAACACATCTTCAAAACGGGATTGATGGGTGGATACCCAGGAAGGAAAATCGGACATCATCAATCTTTGTTCGCATCGCCCGATGCGGCGAGATCCTTGAGCGTGCCCTCTTCCAGCACGCGCACTTGCTGTTGCGCATCATCCAGACGGGAGCGGCAGAACGAGAGCAGTTCCGCACCGCGCTTGTAGGCGGCCAGCGAGTCTTCCAGCGGCAGTTTGCCAGACTCCATGTCCGCCACCACCTGTTCCAACTCGGTCAGCGCCGCTTCGAAACTCTGTGTTTTACCGGGTTTTGCCGCCATCTCGATTCCCATGTGCACCCAAATCTGCGTAAGGGGCGCATTTTACCCAAGCGACAGACACAGGGCCAATTTTTATTGCCCCCCCATCTAATTTCGGGGACAATCCCAGCCCCTAAAAACGGTATTCACAGAAAGACGTGGGTATGTCCGAAATCGCAAAAACCAAACAATTCGATCCCGTTTCCGCGCAGCCGCCGCTGCGCTGGTATTTCGATCCGAAAGTGCTGGAGATCGAGCAGCGCGTGCTGCTGGACGCCGGCCCGCTCTATGTCGGCCATGAACTGATGGTGCCGAATCTCGGCGATTACCATGTGATCGACTGGATGAACAAGGCCAAGATGCTGGTGCGCAACGAGAGCGGCGTCGAGCTGCTGTCCAACATCTGCCGCCACCGCCAGGCCACCATGCTGGAAGGCCGCGGCACAGCCAAGAACATCGTGTGCCCACTGCACCGCTGGACCTACAAGAATGACGGCGAGCTGATCGGCGCGCCGCACTTCCCGCAGAATCCCTGCCTGCACCTGAACAAGACGCCGCTGCAGAACTGGAACGGTCTGCTGTTCGCGGGCAAGCGCGACATCGCAAAAGACCTGTCCAACATGCCTGCGTTCAACGAGATCGACTTCTCCGGTTACATGCTCGACCGCGTGGAGATCGACGAATACAACTTCAACTGGAAGACCTTCATCGAGGTCTACCAGGAGGACTACCACGTCGTGCCCTTCCATCCCGGACTGGGCCAGCTGGTGAATTGCGACGATCTCAACTGGACCTTCGGCGAGAACTTCAGTGTGCAGACCGTGGGCATCAACGACCTGCACAAGAAGGCGGGCAGCCCGGTCTACGAACAATGGGCCAAGCAGATCGACCGCTACAGCAAGGGCGCGACGCCGAAGTACGGCGCGATCTGGCTGACCTACTACCCCAACATCACGGTCGAGTGGTATCCGAATACGCTGGTGGTGAGCACCGTGGTGCCGCGCGATGCGGATCATTGCGCCAACATCGTGGAGTTCTACTATCCCGAGGACATCGTGCTGTTCGAGCGCGAATACATCGAGGCCGAGAAGAAGGCCTACCGCGAGACGGCGGTGGAGGACGACATCATCTGCCTGCGCATGCATGAGGGCCGCCGCGCCCTGTACAAACAGGGTGTCGAGGAAGTCGGCCCCTACCAGTCGCCGACCGAAGACGGCATGCTGCATTACCACGAGTGGCTGCTGCGGAATCTCGGACCGCACCTGAAATAGCAGAGTGGGCTCGTTATGGATGCTGTTTGCAGGATTGATGTTCGCCTGCATGGGAGTGCTGGTCAAACTCGGCGCTGAACGTTTCTCCAGTGACGAACTGGTCTTCTACCGCTCGCTCTTCAGCCTGCTCATCGTGTACGCGATGCTGCACCGTGCAAAAGTGAAACTCTCCACCCGCCACTGGCAGGGCCACCTGTGGCGCGGCCTTTCCGGCACGATCGCCATGTTGTTGTTCTTCCACTGCATCACCGTGCTGCCGCTGGCCACCGCCATCACGCTCAACTACACCTCCTCGCTGTTCATCTCGGCCTTGACCGTGCTGGTGCTGAAAGAGAAGTTCCATATGCCGCTCAGCAGTGCACTGGCGGTCGGTTTCATCGGCGTGGTGCTGTTGCTGCATCCCACACTCGAGCAGGACCAGTTCGCCAGCGGTCTGCTGGGATTGGGCTCCGGCTTCCTCGCCGCCATCGCCCTGCTCAATGTGCGCCAGTTGGGGATACTGGGCGAACCGGGGATGCGCGTGGTGTTCTATTTCAACCTGATCGCCACCTTTGCCAGCGGCATCTGGATGTTGCCGGGCACGCTGCACCCGGTCGCCCTGGCCGACCTGCCGTTGCTGGTCGCGCTCGGCGCCTCCGCCACTTTCGCGCAGCTCGCCATGACCCGCGCCTACCGCACCGGCCACACGCTGGTGGTCGGCAGTCTGGCCTACAGCACCATCGTGTTCTCGGCCCTGTTCGGCCTGTTGCTGTGGCAGGAACTGCTGAGCCTGAGCGCCTGGCTCGGCATCGCGCTCATCATCGCCAGCGGCATGTTAAGCTTGCGTCTGGGTGCAACCAACACTGGGATAAGCAAATGATCACCATCGAAGAAAAGAGCAATCTGGTCAACATCGCCGTCATGGGCGAATTCTCCATCACCGATTTCAAGCAGTTCGAGGAACACGCGCTGTACAAACTCAAGGGCGGCGGCAAGATCAACCTGCTGTTCGATCTGCGCGGCATGCTGTCCTACACCCCGGATGTGGCCTGGGAAGAGATCAAGTTCTTCAGCCGCGAACACAACCACGATTTCAGCAAGATCGCCGTCGTCACCGACGACCAGTGGCTCACCTGGCAGGCCTGGCTGTCGCGCCTGTTCGTGGATGCGGACATCCGCGCCTTCGGCGATTACGCGCAAGCGCAGGACTGGGCCCAGAAATAATCCTCACGGCGCAGCCAGTCGAGATGAGTACCCGCAAACCGTTTGCGACCGTCTCGCTGGCTTTGGCCTTGTCGGCCTGCGTCGTCGTTCCGGTTGAAGACGAAGTCGCCGCATCCTCCTGCGACACCTATACCAAAAGCATGACGCTCAAAACGGTCACCGCCAATGGCGGCGGCCTGCATTGCCGTGATGAAGCCTGCCTTGCCGTGATACTCGCGGTATCCGCCGGCAGCCTCATCGTCTCGGGCAGTATTGTGCTGACCAACAACACCGTACATTGGCTGGAATATCAGGGCAGCTGCGACGACAGCTTCCTGAATACCACCAAGCAGCGCTTCCTCGATTCGCTGGACGATCCCAAACCGGTCTCCGCCAAACTGCTGGCGCAATAAAAAAGCCCGCATCTCTGCGGGCTTTTTTAATTCCACCGGAGCCGAAATCACTTCAGCTTGGTTTCCTTGTATGCAACGTGCTTGCGTGCCACCGGGTCAAACTTCATGAATTCAAGTTTTTCCGGGGTAGTACGCTTGTTCTTGTTGGTGGTGTAGAAATGCCCCGTACCAGCGGAGGATTCCAGTTTGATCTTTTCGCGTGCGCCTTTTGCCACAGTAATTCTCCTTTAGATCTTCTCGCCGCGGGCACGCATTTCGAACAGGACAGCGTCGATGCCGTTCTTGTCGATGGTGCGCAGTGCAGCATTGGTCAGGCGCAAAGACACCCAACGGTTTTCAGACTCAACCCACAAGCGGCGGCGTTGCAGATTCGGCAAGAAGCGGCGCTTGGTTTTATTGTTTGCATGGGAGATGTTGTTGCCCACCATGGGCTTCTTCCCGGTTACTTGACAGACGCGTGCCATGACAATCACTCCAACCATTTTTCAAAGAGGCGCGGATTCTACATAAACACCCGCAAAGACACAACCCAAAGTTTCATTTCCCTTTTCTATAGAGGGCCGACTGGGCGTGAGCCTGCAAACCCTCGCCAAAAGCCAGCACCGAGGCTATTTCGCCCAGATTTTGGGCCCCCTGGGGGGAAACCTGGATCAGGCTGCTGCGTTTCTGGAAGTCATAGACCCCCAGCGGCGAGGAAAAACGCGCCGTTCCGGAGGTCGGCAGCACGTGATTCGGGCCCGCGCAGTAGTCTCCCAGCGATTCGGAGGTGTAACGCCCCATGAAGATGGCGCCGGCATGCTTGAGCTTGTGCAGCCAGGTCTGCGGGTCGCCCACGGACAGTTCCAGGTGCTCCGGGGCGATGCGGTTGCTGATGCGGCAGGCTTCGTCCAGGTCGGCCACATGGATCAGCGCGCCGCGGTTCTCCAGCGCGGTCCTGATGATGTCCTTGCGCGGCATCTGTTCCAGCAGCTTGTCGGCACTGGCCGCGACCGCATCGATAAAGGCCGCGTCCGGCGACAGCAGGATGGCCTGCGCCAGCTCGTCGTGCTCGGCCTGCGAGAACAAGTCCATCGCCACCCAGTCGGGATCGGTCTTGCCGTCGCAGATAACGAGAATCTCGGACGGGCCGGCGATCATGTCGATGCCGCAGACACCGAACACGCGGCGTTTGGCGGAAGCCACATAGGCATTGCCGGGACCGACGACCTTGTCCACCTTGGGGATGCTCGCCGTACCGTAGGCCAGCGCCGCCACCGCCTGCGCCCCGCCGATGGTGAACACGCGATCCACGCCGGACAGGTGCGCCGCCGCCAGCACCAGCTGGTTCTTCACGCCGTCCGGCGTGGGCACCACCATGATGAGCTCGGCCACGCCAGCCACCTTGGCCGGCAGGGCGTTCATCAACACGGAAGAAGGATAGGCCGCCTTGCCGCCGGGCACATACAGGCCGACGCGGTCCAGCGGTGTGACCTGCTGGCCGAGCATGGTGCCGTCTTCGTCGAGGTAGTTCCAGGAGACCTGGATCTGTTTCTTGTGGTATTCGGTCACCCGGTGCGCGGCTTTTTCCAGCGCGGACTTCTGGTCGGCAGGCAGGCCATCGAACGCCGCCTTCAGCTCCGACTTGGGCAATTCCATCGCGGCAGCATCGGCCAGCGGCAGGCGGTCGAACTTGCGCGTGTATTCCAGCACGGCAGCATCGCCGCGCAGTTTGACGTCGGCGATGATGGCGGCAACGGTCGCTTCCAGCTTCTCGTCGGCAGTCTCTTCGAAGGCCAGCAACTTGCTCAACCTGGCATCGAAATCGGCCTGTTGGGTGGATAGTCTCGTGATGTTCACTTTACGGCTCCGGCAAAAGCATCCAGCATGGGTTGTATGGTCGCCCGCTTGAGTTTCAGCGAGGCCTGGTTCACCACCAAGCGCGAGGATATCTGCACGATCTCTTCCACTGCCTTGAGGTCGTTGGCTTTCAGGGTGGCGCCGCTGCTCACCAGATCGACGATGGCATCGGACAGGCCCACCAGCGGCGCCAGCTCCATCGAACCGTACAGCTTGATGAGGTCGACATGCACGCCCTTGGAGGCGAAGTGCTCGCGCGCGGTCTTCACATATTTGGTCGCCACGCGCAGACGCGCGCCCTGCTTCACCGCCGACTCGTAATCGAAGCCGTTGCGCACGGCGACCATCATGCGGCACTTGGCGATATTCAGGTCCAGCGGCTGGTACAAGCCCTCGCCGCCGTGTTCGTTGAGCACATCCTTGCCCGCCACGCCCATATCCGCCGCGCCGTATTGCACGTAGGTCGGCACATCGGAAGCGCGCACGATGATCAGGCGCACATCGGCACGGTTGGTCGGCAGGATGAGCTTGCGCGAAGATTCCGGGTCTTCCAGCGGCGTGATCCCTGCGGCTTTCAGCAGCGGCACGGTCTCTTCGAAGATGCGGCCTTTGGATAAGGCAATGGTGATCATTTCTTCAACTTTCTCTTATTTCATTCGGCGAATGTTAGCACCGAGCTGCGACAGCTTGCTTTCGATATGCTCGTAGCCACGGTCCAGGTGGTAGATGCGGTCGATGACAGTTTCGCCCTGCGCCACCAGCCCGGCTATGACCAGACAGGCGGAAGCACGCAGGTCGGTCGCCATCACGGTCGCGCCTTCCAGATGATCCACGCCCTTGACCACCGAGGTGTTGCCTTCCACGTCGATCATGGCGCCGAGACGGCGCAGTTCCTGCACATGCATGAAGCGGTTCTCGAAGATAGTCTCGACCACCATCGCGCTGCCTTCCGCGATGCAGTTGAGCGCCATGAACTGCGCCTGCATGTCGGTGGGAAAAGCGGGATGCGGCGCGGTGCGCACGTTGACCGCTTTCGGGCGTCCGCTCATTTCCAGATGGATGGTGTCGCCCGCGACCTTGATCTTGGCACCCGCTTCGGTGAGTTTCTCCAGCACCGTTTCCAGAATATCGGCACGCGTCTCGCGCAGGGTGATGCTGCCGCCGGTCGCCGCCGCCGCCACGAGGAAGGTGCCGCTCTCGATGCGGTCCGGCATGATGTGATGCGTCGCGCCGTGCAGTTTGTCCACACCGGTGACGGTGACGGTGTCGGTGCCGTCGCCGCTGATCTTGGCGCCCATGGCGCGCAGACAATTGGCCAAATCGACGACCTCGGGCTCGCGTGCGGCGTTCTCCAAAGTGGTCACGCCATCGGCCAAAGCTGCCGCCATCATCAGGTTCTCGGTGCCGGTGACACTGACGATGTCGAAGAAGATGCGCGCGCCCTTAAGACGCTTGGCCTTGGCGTGGATGTAGCCGTGTTCGATGGCGATCTCGGCACCCATCGCCTGCAGGCCCTTGATGTGCAGGTCGACCGGGCGCGAGCCGATGGCACAGCCGCCGGGCAGGGAGACCTTGGCATCACCGAAGCGTGCCACCAGCGGACCCAGCACCAGGATGGCCGCGCGCATGGTCTTCACCATGTCATAGGGCGCTTCCCAGTTGTCGATCTTGTCGCCCTTGAAAGTGATCTCGCCTGTCGCTGCTTCCGCGACCACGCCCATCTGCTGCAGCAGTTTGCGCATGGTGCCGACATCGTGCAGCTCGGGCAGATTGGTCAGGCGCAAGGTCTCCGCGGTCAACAATGACGCGCACATGATGGGTAGCGCCGCGTTCTTGGCGCCGGAGATGCGCACTTCACCGCGCAATGGTTTGCCGCCCTGGATAGCTAGTTTTTGCATGGGTGTTCTTCTCGCCGACGATGCGGCATTTATTGGGGTGAGTGGTTCAACGGCAGCGCATCGGCCACGCCATACAGGCCGGCGAGGCTGCGCAGGTTGTCGGGGATATTGACCAGATTCAGCTTGGCATCATGTCGTTGCGCATTGCGCAGCCAGCCCAGCAACAAACTTACCGCGGCGGAATCCGCCGCCTCGACCTGTGCCAGATCGATCGTCCAGTTCTTTCCTTCCAGCGGTTGCATGGCGTCGCTGAACGATGCACCTATGCTGTCCATAGTCAGACGGCCGGACACGATCAGATGGTCGCCTTCGCGCCGGATCATTTCGACTCTGCTTTCTGTGCCACGGCAGCGTTGTCCGCCGCCGCCTTGTTCTTGTCGACCAGCGTCTTGATCAGGCCGTCGATGCCGACTTGCTGAATCTGGTCGGCGAAGGTGCCGCGATAACTGGTCACCAGACTCACCCCCTCCACGGTCAGGTCGTACACCTTCCAGCCGGTCGGTGTCTTTTCCATGTCGTAATCCACCATGATCGGCTGCTGCGACCCCGGCTTGATGATTTCGGTCTTGATGGTCACTTCGGTTGCGCCGCTGTCCAGCTTGGCCGGCCTGACTTCGATGATCTGGTCGCGATAGGAAGTGAACGCCTTGGTGTAGGTGCGCACCAGCAGTATGCGGAACTCCGACTGCAGGGCCTGTTTCTGCTCGGGCGTGGCGACGCGCCAACCCTTGCCCACGGCCAGCTTGGTCATGCGCTCGAAGTTGAAATGCGGCAGCACCTTGGCATCCACCAGCTCCAGCATCTTCTTCTGGTTGCCCGCGCGCAGTTCCTTGTCGGCGCGCACGATGTCGAGCACCTCGCGCACCGTTTCCTTGATCAGCACATCGGGCGCGGGCGGTTCGGCGCGCGCAACAGACGCCGCCAACAGCAGCCAGGCACCACAAAACAACGCGATAGTCTTTTTCATGTCAGATGTTTTCCGGTTATCACTTCGCATCGGCAGTCGAGGTGAAGAACTTGCCGATCAGGTCTTCCAGCACCACCGCCGATTGCGTCTTCTTGAATTCGTCCCCGCTCGCCAGCATCACGTCGTCGCCACCCGGCAGCAGACCGATGTATTGTTCGCCCAGCAGGCCGGAAGTCAGGATGTTGGCAAAGGTGTCCTTGGGGAACTGGTAGCGCTTGTCGATGCTCATGGTCACCCTGGCTTCATAACGCTCGGTGTCCAGCACGATGCTGGTCACCCGCCCCACCAGCACGCCGGAGCTGCGCACCGAGGCGGTCGGCTTCAGACCGCCCACGTTGGTGAAGTGCGCCTGCAGCACGTATGACTCCGATACGTTATAAGTGCTCAAGTTCCCGACCTTCAGCGCCAGCACCACCAGCGCGCCGAGACCCGCCACCACGAAAGCGCCTACCCACAGATCCAATGTCGTACGTTCCATAACCTTAAGCTCCTTGAAACATGAATGCGGTCAAAATGAAATCCAGCATCAATATCGCCAGCGACGACTGCACCACGGTGCGCGTCGTCGCACCCGACACGCCTTCCGCCGTGGGCGGCGCATCGTAACCTTCGAACAGGGCGATGGCAGTGACTGCCAGGCCGAACACGAAACTCTTGATCACGCCGTTCAGCACGTCATGCTGGAAGTCCACAGAGGCCTGCATCTGCGACCAGAACGAACCCTCGTCCACGCCGATGATCACCACGCCGACCACATAACCGCCGAACACGCCCATCGCCGAGAACATCGCCGCCAGCAACGGCATGGAGATCACCCCGGCCCAGAAACGCGGCGCCACGACGCGCGCGATCGGGTTGACCGCCATCATCTCCATCGCGGCGATCTGCTCGGTGGCTTTCATCAGGCCGATCTCGGCGGTCATCGCCGATCCGGCACGGCTGGCGAACAGCAGTGCCGCCAGCACCGGTCCCAGTTCGCGCACCAGGCTCAGCGCCACCAGCGAACCCAGCGCCGATTCGGAACCGTAGCGCTTCAGCGTCTCGTATCCCTGCAGACCCAGCACCATGCCGACGAACATGCCCGCCACCAGGATGATGATCAGCGACATCACGCCGCTTGAGAACATCTCTTTCACGATCAGGCGGAAGCGTTTGAAGCTGGGGCCGGAATAGAACAGCGTCATCACGAAGAAACGCGTGGCGTATCCCGTGCGCCATACTGCATTGACGGTGCGGTTTCCGATGACTCTCAGACTCTTTACGATAGGCATCAGGCAGTTACTCCCAGATCTGTACGGTAATCCCCGCCGGGATAGTGGAACGGCACCGGACCGTCCATCTCGCCGTGCACGAACTGGCGCACGAACGATTTATCGGATGCCTGGATCTCGTCCGGCGTGCCTTCGGCCACGATCACGCCGTCGGCGACGAAATAGATGTAATCGACGATCTTCAGCGATTCCTGCACATCATGCGTCACGATCACCGAAGTCGCACCCAGCGCATCGTTCAGCTTACGGATCAACTGCCCCACCACGGTGAGCGAGATCGGATCGAGTCCGGCGAACGGCTCGTCGTACAGGATCAGCATCGGATCGAGCGCCACGGTGCGCGCCAGCGCCACGCGCCGCGCCATGCCGCCGGACAATTCGGCCGGCATCAGATCGTGCGTGCCGCGCAGGCCGACCGCGTGCAGCTTCATCATCACCAGGTCGTGGATGACCTCTTCCGGCAGATCGGTATGTTCGCGCATCTGGAACGCCACGTTGTCGAACACCGACATGTCAGTGAACAGCGCGCCGAACTGGAACAGCACGCCCATCTTGCGGCGCATGTCGTACAGCCCCTGCTGGTCCAGCTCGTGCATGACCTGACCGTCTATCCTGATCTCGCCTCTGGTGGGCTTGAGCGCGCCGCCGATCAGGCGGAACAGGGTGGTCTTGCCGCAACCGCTCCCGCCCATGATGGCGATGAGCTTGCCCTTGTGAAAGGACATGTTGATGCCTTTCAGGATGGCACGATTGTCGTAGGCGAAATTAACGTCGCGGACTTCTACCAGAGGTGCGGACACTTATGAACCTATCGCAGATGAGAAGAGGGCGCATTCTAAACCACGCCACCGTATCTTGGAAATCGCTGATTACTTGAGCTTGGCGCGATTGCGGGCTATCCTGCGGGGCGTTACACATATCTCGTGTCTACTTTCAGGATAACAGCGTGACTCTCCCATCCCTGCTCATCGTCGATGACGATCCGCTCATCCGTGATTCCCTGCGCCTGATCCTGGGCGACGATTTCGACATCCATCTCGCCGAAGACCGCCCGCATGCCATCCGCCTGCTGCGCGACATGGACAGCCCGCCACAACTGGCGCTGGTCGATCTGGGCCTGCCGCCGACACCGCACCGCCCCGAGGAAGGCTTCAAGCTAATCACCGAACTGCTGGCGCACTCGCCCAACATCAAGGTCATCACACTCTCCGGCCAGAACGAGGAAAGCAATGCGCGGCACGCGCGCACGCTGGGCGCCATCGAGTTCGTCGCCAAACCCTGCGGCCCGGAGACCCTGCGCACCCTGCTACTGGACGCCCTGCGCATCCAGCAAAGCGAACAATCCGGCATCGGCGAGAATCGCTCCCTGCTTGGCATCATCGGCAACAGCCAGCCCATCCAGGCCATGCGCAGCCAGATCGAACTGTATGCCAAGACCCCGTATCCGGTGATGATCGAGGGCGAATCCGGCAGCGGCAAGGAACTGGTCGCCACCGCCCTGAAGAGCCTGAGCGGCAAGACCGATGCCGCGTATGTCGTGCTCAACTGCGCCGCCATCTCGCCCAATCTGCTCGAATCCACCCTGTTCGGCCACGCCAAGGGAGCCTTCACCGGTGCGACCAACGCGCAGAGCGGCTTCTTCGAACGCGCCGAGAACGGCACGCTGTTCCTCGACGAGATCGGCGAGATGCCGCAGGAACTGCAGGCCAAGTTGTTGCGCGTGCTGGAGAACGGCGAGTACCAGCGCGTCGGCGAAGCCACCACGCGCAAGAGCAACGCGCGCATCATCGCCGCCACCAACCGCGACCTGAAACTGGCGGTGCGCAGCGGCACTTTCCGCACCGACCTCTATCACCGCCTGAGCATCTTCACCATCCAGGTGCCGCCGCTGCGCACGCTGGGCGAAGACAAACTGCTGCTGCTGGAACACTTCAAGGCTTTCTACGCCAGCCAGGCGCAGCGCCCGCCGTTCGACCTCGACCCCGCTGCGCTGGAAGGCTGGAAGAGCTACCCCTTCCCCGGCAACACGCGCGAGTTGCGCAACATCGTCATCCGCCTGACCACCAAATATCCCGGCCTCAAGGTGGATGCGAAACAGCTGGAAGCCGAGTTCGATCCGCAACCGGAAACCGGAGAGACCGGCCCGGCCGACCTGTCCGGCGAAGCCAAGCATGTGTTGCAACAGGGAAATTTCGATCTCGACGAGCTATTGATAGGCTATACTGCCCGTTATATAGACGCCGCCATGGAGCTGGCGCACGGTAACGTCAGCGAAGCCGCCAAGCTGCTGGGCATCGCGCGCACCACGCTATACAGCCGCATGGAAGCGGTACAAAAGCACAGAGCGCAGAAAGTACAATAAAGGGGGAGCAGATGTATCTGGAGCATTTCGGCCTGACCGAGCCACCGTTCAAGATCACTCCGGTCACCGAATTCTTCTTTTCCGGTGCCAACCGCGGCGAGATACTCGACGCGCTGGTCTATGCCATCACCGATGGCGAAGGCATCGTCAAGATCAGCGGCGAAGTCGGCAGCGGCAAGACCATGCTGTGCCGCATGCTGCTGGACCGCCTGCCCTCCAACATCAAAGCCATCTACCTGGCCAACCCCAGCATGTCGCGCGACGAGCTGCTGTATGCCATCGCCGACCGGCTCGACCTCGATCTCGAAGGCAAACGCGTCAACATCATCCTGCAGACCCTGCAGAACCATCTCGAAGCGATGTACGAACGCGGCGAACGCTGCGTGGTACTGGTGGACGAAGCGCATGCCATGCCGCTGGAGACGCTGGAAGAATTGCGCCTGCTGTACAACCTGCAGGTCGGCAAACACAAGCTGATCCAGATCGTACTGTTCGGCCAGCCCGAACTGGACGAGAAGCTGGAGCAGACCAACATGCGCCAGTTGAAGGACCGCATCGTTCATCACTTCAACATCCTGCCGATCTCGCGCAAGGTGATCAACGACTACCTGATGTTCCGCATGCGCGCCGCCGGCTACAAAGGACCGGACGTGTTCTCGCCCGCCGCCGTGCAGCTCATCGGCAAGGCCTCGCTCGGGCTGATGCGCCGCGTCAACATCCTCGCCGACAAATCGCTGCTCGCCGCCTTCGTCGAGAACACGCACAACATCGAATCGCGCCATGTCCTGGCCGCCATCCGCGACAGCGAGATGACCAACAAGCGCAACCTGCTCAACCGCAAAGGCGTCGCGATGACCGGTGGCGTCATCCTGTTCGCCGCCTCGCTGGCTGGCGCAAGCTTGTTCATGGGACAGGAGAACACCAGCCTGCCCGCACCGACGACGATGCAAACCGCCAGTATCGTGCAACCGGCCGTCGCCAGCGAAGTGGTTGCGACAACCGTTTCGCAAGCGGCCGCCGCCGAGACGCTGGCGACCGCAACCGAGACTCCCGCCGCACCCGCAGCTGCGGCCCCCGCTGCGGTCGAAAAAGCGCCCATCGTCATCGCGCCCAAGCCGGCTGCAAAACCCGCTGCAACCGCGGCCGCACCGGCACCGGCACCGACAACTTCCGTAGCGCAATTGCCCACGATGCTGCAGCAGCGACTGGCGGCAACGCAAGCCATGCTGGACAAACCGGGACGCGGAAACGTCAGTATCCAGCTGTTCTACACCGACGATATCCGCCCCGAGCGCATGGAGCGTTTCCTCGGCCGGGCTCAAAGATTGGGCATACTTGCCGAGATATACATCGTGTCGATCAAGCTGAACGGCAAAGACGGATATCGCGTGCTATTCGGCAACTACGCGACCAGCGACCTCGCGCGCACAGGGATACAGGAATTGCCGCAGCGCTATAAAGATGCATTTGCGCCCACTTTGCACATGCTAAATGAGACGCAGAACATGCCCTAAGCAGTTGAAGGACAAAGTATATAGATCGAAAGACGTGTTGCCGTAGTCGGGAAATGGTGTTACCTTCCGCGAAAACAAAGGGAGAAAAGGGAATGAGGTTCACTCACATATTGCTGTGTTCGGCCTGTGTTTCAATGGCCGCTTGCGGCACAAGGCAGATCACACCGTCTGACAAGCACATCCAGCAGAGCAGTCTGGAAGCCAGCCAAGCCGCCGGAACCATCCCGCAACCCAGCAAACGCGCTGTCGTCCTCCCGCCTCCAAAACCCGCAGCCAAAGTAGAGACCTATAGCGTCGTCGTCACCAGTCTGCCTGCCCGCGACATCCTGTTCGCGCTGGCGCGCGATGCAAAAGTGAACATCGACATCCATCCCGGCATCGACGGCAGCGTCACGCTGAACGCCATCAACCAGACCCTGCCGCAGATTCTGGACCGCATCTCCAAACAGGTGGACATGCGTTACGAACTGGAGAACGGCAGCCTCGTCGTGATGCCGGACTCGCCCTTCCTGCGGACCTACAAGATCGATTACGTCAACATGTCGCGCGACACCGATGGCAGCATGTCGAACACGACCCAGGTTGGCGGCTCCGGATCGACAGGTGGCTCATCCAGCAACAATTCCCAGCTTTCCATCAAGAATAGCTCCAAAAATCATTTCTGGGACACGCTGGAAAAGAATGTCAAAGACATCCTGAGGGAAACCGACAAGGAAATTATCGTCCGACGCAAATCAGGTGCGGATGCCCAAGCGGCGAGCGAGCAGGACGCCAAGAGTTCGAGCGGTGAAAAGGATAAAGCCGCCAACGAAACCGAACGCAAAGGACAAAGCGGCCAACAGGATTATCAGGATTACCAGATACTCCAGGCGGCATCGGTCATCTCCAGCCCCGAGGCCGGCATCATCACCGTGCGCGCCACCGGCAAGCAGCACGCGAAGATTCAGGACTTCATCTCGCAGATCATGCGCAACGCGCGCCGTCAGGTACTGATCGAGGCGACCATCGCCGAGGTGCGCCTGAGCAGCAACTATCAGCAGGGCATCGACTGGTCGCGCCTGCGCCTCGGCGCCAAGGGCTTCGAGATCACCCAGTCGGGATCGGCCGGTTTGCCCGCCAGCACGACCGGCAGCATGATGATCCTCAACTATGCCAACCCCACCTCCAAATTGGGCAACCTGAGCTCGACTGTTTCGCTGCTCGAATCGTTCGGCGACGTGAAGGTGCTCTCCAGCCCCAAGATCAGCGTGATGAACAATCAGACGGCGATGTTGCGCGTGGTGGATAACCTGGTGTACTTCACCATCAAGGCAGATACCACAACGAACCAGACTTCAAGCACAACCACCTATACCACCACCGCTGTCACCGTTCCGACCGGCTTCACCATGAGTGTGACTCCGCAGATCAACGACAGCGATTCGGTATTGATCAACCTGCGCCCATCGATCACCCGGCGCATCGCCTGGGTCAACGACCCCAACCCCAGTCTTGCCAACCCCTGCGGCCCCACCGCTCCCTGCCCCGCATCCGGTGTGGTGAGCCAGATCCCCGTATTGCAGACACGCGAGATGGAGTCGGTCCTGAAGATTGAAAACAACCAGATCGCCATACTTGGCGGATTGATGCAGGACGAGATCAACAACCTGACCGACAGCGTCCCGCTGCTGGGCGACATCCCGATCGCAGGAGCCGTGTTCAAGAACCGTAACGACACCAAGACCAAGACCGAACTGGTCATCTTCCTGCGCCCGGTAGTCATCAAGGATGCCAGCATCGAAGGTGATTACAGCGCATACCGCAGCAACCTGCCGGATGCCAACTTCCTCAAGCCCGAGAACGAGAAGGCAAAGCCATGAGTCTGTTACTCGACGCGCTCAAGAAGTCCGGCGACAACCAGCACAAAGGCACCGGCTTGAGCGACCTGTCACTGGAAGAAGCATCGCCATCGCGTTCCGCCTCAACTTCGGCGGCTTCTCCCACTGCCTCACGCGCCGCCGGCGAGACGCTGTTCGCCGCAAAGAAGAAAAAAGCTGCCGGCCCGCGCTGGAATCTCGGCTTGGTTCCGACCACCCTTCTGATCTGCTCGGTGCTGGGTGCCGGCTACGGCTACTACGTCTGGCTGGAACTGCAACCGCCCAGCCAGCCCATGGTCGCGCAGCGCGCAGCGCCGCCTGTGCCGGCGCCTGTTGCTGTTGCCCCACTGCCGCCGCTGGTTCCCTTTGTGGCACCGCCTGAAAAAGAAGTTGTTCCGCAACCCGAACAACAACCGGTGATCACCGCGCGCAACGATGATTTCGATACGCCGCGCAGCCAGCCGAGAACCGAAAAACCGCGCAGCCGACCAGCCGGAACCGGTGTCGCTTTCCGGCGCAACATCGATGCGGACGGTGTCACCCCCGCACTGATTGAAGCATGGCAGGCTTATCAGCGCGGCGACTACGCGACGGCCTCGCAAGGCTACCGCCAGGTACTGGGCAAAGACCCGAACAACCGCGACGCCCTGCTCGGCATGGCTGCGACCGCACAACAGCAAGGCATGGAAGAAGCCGCCCAGCGCTATTACCGCCAGTTACTGGTCGTCGATCCGCGCGATCCGGCGGCGATCGCCGCCTTGTCCACCTATACACCGGCGGACGCGGCGGACAACGAGAGCAAGCTCAAACAGATGCTGGCAGAACAACCGCGCTCCGGCGCCCTGCATTTCGCGCTGGGCAACCTGTATGCGGAACAGTCGAGCTGGGCCGATGCGCAACAGCATTACTTCAACGCCTACACACTGGAGCCGACCAATGCGCAGTTCGCCTTCAATCTTGCGGTGAGTCTGGATCATCTGGGCCAGCGCAAGGTCGCTGCCCAGCATTATCAGCAGGCTTTGCAACTCGATGCTTCCGGCAACTCCGGTTTCGACCACGCACAAGCACAACAGCGCTTGAATGAACTGACCACCGCTCGCTGAGGATACGATGGCTGCACCGCAACAACAGAGCCAGCAGCCCATCGGGCACCTGCTGATAGCCAAGGGAGTGATCAGCGAAGACCAGCTTCGCATCGCCACCCAGGAGCAGAACAAATCCCCGCAACCGCTGGGCCGCCTGCTGGTGCGTCTCGGCTTCCTGTCCGAAGCGACCATCCGCGACGTGCTGTCCGAGAACCTCGGCCAGGAGAGCGTCGACCTGTCCAACGTCATCGTCGATCCCGCCGCGATCGTGCTGGTGCCGAAAGAGATCGCCCGCCGTTACATCCTGCTGCCGCTGTCGGTCGATACCACCAACAAGAACCTGACCATCGCGATCGCCGATCCGGACAACATCATCGCGCTCGACCAGGTGCGCGCATTGTTGCGCGACGAATACCGCCTGGTCACCCAACTCGCCAGCGAATCTGACATCCTGCGCGCCATCGACCAGTACTACGGCTTCGAACTTTCCATCGACGGCATCCTGCACGAGATCGAACCGGGCGAGATGGAGCACCAGAACCTCCAGCAGGGGGTGAACGAATTCAGCCAGCCGGTGGTGCGCCTGATCGACGCGCTGCTCACCGAAGCGGTGCAACAGGGTGCATCCGACATCCACTTCGAACCGGAGAGCAGTTTCCTGCGCATCCGCTACCGCGTCGACGGCGTGCTGCGCCAGGTGCGCAGCCTGCACAAGAGCTTCTGGCCCGCCATGGTGGTGCGCCTGAAGGTGATGAGCGGCATGAACATCGCCGAGACGCGCGCGCCGCAGGACGGCCGCATCTCGCTGCGCCTGTCGGGCCGCCCCATCGACTTCCGCGTCGCGTCGCACCCGACCTCCTACGGCGAGAACCTGGTACTGCGTATCCTGGACCGCCAGAAAGGCATCGTGCCGATCAACCAGATCGGCCTGGACGAGACTGCGCTCAACACGCTCAAGACCATCATCGCCAAACCGGAAGGCATCGTGCTGGTCACCGGCCCGACCGGCTCCGGTAAAACGACCACGTTGTATTCGGTTCTAAACCACGTCAACACCGAATCGGTGAACATCATGACGTTGGAAGACCCGGTTGAATATCCCATCCCGCTGATCCGCCAGAGCTCGGTGAACGAAGCGGCGAAACTGGACTTCGCCAGCGGTATCCGCTCATTGATGCGGCAGGATCCGGACATCATCCTGGTCGGCGAGATCCGCGACCATCCGACCGCCGAGATGGCGTTCCGCGCCGCGATGACCGGTCACCAGGTCTATTCCACCCTGCACACCAACTCGGCCATCGGCGCGATCCCGCGCCTGCTCGACATCGGCATCCTGCCCGACATCATGGCCGGCAACATCATCGGCGTTGTTGCCCAGCGTCTGGTGCGCGTGCTGTGCCGTCACTGCAAGTACCCGTACCACCCCGACCATTCCGAATGCAAGATGCTCGGCGTGCGCCATGACGAAAACATCACCATCTACCGCGCCGCCGGCTGCGATGCCTGCCATCACCAGGGCTACACCGGCCGCCAGGCGATCATGGAGATCCTCAAGATGGATAGCGAGATGGACGACCTGATCGCCCGCCGCGCCAGTATCCGCGACCTGAAGAACATGGCGTTGGAACGCGGCTTCCGTCCGCTGGCACAGGACGGCATCCGCCGTATCCTGCAGGGCGTCACCTCCATCGCCGAAGTCTCGCGCGTGGTCGACCTCAGCGACCGGATGTAACAGGACCCCATGGCGCTCTATTCCTACAAGGCGATCGACAGCACCGGCAAATCCGCCAAAGGACTGCAGGATGCCGGCAATCTGATCGACCTCGAACAGCGCCTGAAACGCTCCGGCCTCGATCTCATCAGCGCGAAGGAAGAAGCGGACTCGCTTTCCTTCGGCAGCAACAAGGTCAAACGCACCGACCTCATCACCTTCTTCTTCAACCTCGAGCAGCTCGTGCGGGCGGGCGTGCCCCTGCTGGAGTGCCTTGGCGACCTGCGCGACAGCATGGAAGAAGCTTCATTCCGCGAGATCATCGCCAGCCTGGTCGAATCCATCGAGAGCGGCAAGAAACTCTCGCAGGCGATGGCGGAACACCCCAATGCCTTCGACAAGATCACCGTCAGCCTGACCCGGGCGGGCGAGGACAGCGGCAGACTGGTGGAAGTGTTCGCCCACCTCACCGAATCGCTCAAATGGCAGGACGAGATGGCCTCGCAGACCAAGAGCATGATGATCTACCCGCTGTTCGTCGGCACCGTGGTATTGGCCATCACCTTCTTCCTGATGATCTATCTGGTACCGCAGCTGGTCGGCTTCATCAAGGGCATGGGGCAGGAGATCCCGTTCCAGACTCGCATGCTGCTGGCGACCTCCTCCTTCTTCGTCAATTACTGGTATGTCGTGCTGCTGACCCCGCCGGTCTTGTTCGGCGTCTACAAGGTCGCGCTGATCGGCAATCCGGGTCTGCAATACCATGTAGACAACCTCAAGCTGCATATCTGGCCCACCGGCCCCATCCTGCGCAAGATCATCCTGGCCCGCTTCGCCAATACCTTCGCCATGATGTACAGTTCCGGCATCACCATCCTCGACTGCATCGCCAACTCGCGCGACCTGGTCAACAATCAGGTCCTCGCCAGAAGCCTGCAGAACGTGATGCACGAGATCGAGGCGGGCAAGAACCTGACACAGAGCTTCCAGCAGACCGGCATCTTCCCCCCGCTGGTGGTGCGTATGCTGAAAGTGGGCGAAGCCACCGGACAACTCGACCAGGCATTGCTCAATGTCAGCTATTTTTACGACCGTGACGTGAAAGAATCGATCAAAAGAGTGCAGGCACTGATCGAGCCGACCATGACCATCGTCCTCGGCGCATTGTTGGGCTGGGTGATGCTGTCGGTGCTGTCGCCGATCTACGACCTCATCAGCAAGGTGAAAATCTAATGGCAAGCACCCTGTTATTCCTCAGCGCCGACTCATTCCATGCCTCCATCTGGCAGGGCGGCAAACTGGGCGCGCCGCAGTATTTCTCCAACGATGCCGACGGGCGCGAGCAGTTCTCGCTGTTCCTGAAGCGGCACCGCAACCAGGCCTACATGCTGGTCGACGTCATCGAGGAGGATTTCCGCCTCGAGACCGTGCCGCATCTGATGGGCTCCGCCCGCCGCGACCTGCTGGCGCGCAAGTTCGAACAGTTCTATCGCGGCTCGCCGTTCCGCCAGGCCACCCTGCTGCACCGCCAGGAAGAAGGCCGCCGCGACGACGAGATGCTGTTCTCGGCGCTGACCAACCCGCAGCGCATCTCGCCCTGGCTGGATGCCCTGCTGGCGAACCATATCCCGCTGGTGGGCATCTATTCGCTGCCCAACATCAGCACCCCGCTGATCAAGAACATCGAGTCCGACCATGTGCTGCTGCTGTCCTGGGAAAAGGACGCCGGACTGCGCCAGACCTATTTCAACAACAAGCGGCTGCATTTCTCGCGCCTGATCCCGATCAACGGCGGCAGCGACGCCTTCAGCGAATCCGTCGCCTCCGAGACCCCGCGCACCCAGCAGTACCTGAAGAGCCTGAGCCTGCCGCCGCCCGGCGAAGTGCTGGACGTCTACATCATCTGCCACACCAGCGACCGTGTCGCCCTGCAGACGCACCTCGAGGCCAACAGCGATCTGCGCTACACCTACCTGGACATCCAGGAACTGGGCAAGCGCATCAAGTCCAAGAACGAATACACCAGCTCGGACGCCACTCCGCTGCTGCTGCACCTGCTTGCGGCGACACCGCCCTCCAGCCACTACGCCAATTCCGATCACACCCATTTCCACCTGATGTGCCAGTTGCGTCGCCTCATGTACGCGACGGCAGCGACGATCACGCTCGCCAGCTCGCTGTGGAGCGGCCTCGCCTTCTGGCAGGGGCGCGAATATGTCGCCGAGACCGAGCCGGTCAATATGCAAACGGAACGCGCCCTGCAGCAGACCCAGTTGATCCAGCGCAGCTTCGCCAACACGACCGTTCCTGCGGCAGACATGAAGACAGCCGTGCTCATGGCGCGCAAACTGAGCCAGTACTCGCCGCCGCCGGAAAACATACTGCGCGATCTGACCCTCGTGCTGGACAATTTCAAGCAGATCAACGTCGTCAAGATCGGCTGGCATCCCAGCGCGGCAGATGCCGCTCCCTCGGCCTACCCGGCGCAGGTCATCACCTTTGACGGCAACCTCGCCGGTTTCGGCAGCGAATACCGCCGGGCGCTGGACTATCTGGCGCGCTTCCAGCTGGCACTCACCCAGCGGGGGTATACTGTCACAGCCGAGAAGATGCCTCTGGACGTCAGCTCCCGGGGCATCATCAGCGGCGATATCCAGAGCAACAGCAGTTCGGCCCAGTTCACGCTGAAGATCATCTGGAGGCAGAAAGAATGAGTTTCTCCAAAGACGACCTGCCCTTTCTCAAATTGAGCCTTGGTGCCCTCGCGCTCAGCCTCGCGCTCGCCGCCGGCATGATCACGTACAGCGACAGTTACCTGGCCAAATCCCAGCAGGCCCGCGCAGACGCACAAAAACATCTCCTGGATGCACGCGCCCAGCTGGTCGCCGCGCAAGGCGATCAGGAGAACATGTCATCCTATTCGCAGGAATATCTCTCCCTGCAAAATCAGAAAGTCATCGGCGCCGAGCAGCGCCTCGACTGGATGGAAGGCATGGAAAAACTGCGTCAGCAGGGCTTCGTGCTCGATTTCAAATACACCATTTCACCGCAGCAGGGCTATGTCCCCAATCCCCCCGTCGAGGCGGGTAACTTCCAGCTCAGCCGCAGCAATATGTCGATGCAGATCGACCTGCTGCATGAAGAACAGCTGCTGCAATTCATTACCGCCCTGCACTCGCAACTGCAGGGCTGGTTCATGCTCGACGGCTGCACCCTCACCCGCGCAACTGCGGGTGTTGAAAGCACCCCGCTCAAGGCGGAATGCAGCGGCGGCTGGTTCACCATGAAGAACAGGAACATGCCATGAACAGGCTCCTGATCACCCTATCCCTGCTCGCGGCGTTCCCGGCGGTCCAGGCCGGCGAACTGGGACGCCTGTTCAATACACCGCAACAGCGGCAGCAAATGGAATTCCAGGAAGCCAACGACATCGAAGACAACGGCGGCGGGGGCAGCACACCCAACTACATCATCGTCAACGGCGTGGTGCAGAAGCAGGGCGGCAACCGCGTCATCTGGGTCAACGGCGCCGCGCAAGCCGCAGAACGCGGCAACGACAAGACACCCGCTTCCGTCTCGGTCACCGTTCCCGGAAAAAGCGCTCCGCAGCATGTCAAAGTGGGACAAAAGATCCTGCTCGAACAGCCGGCAGAACTGCCCGGCGAATAGGGGCTGACCATGCATTCCCGCCGCTCCCCCCTTCAGCAGCAACATGGTGGCGCGTTCATCGTGATGCTGGTCATCATGATCCTCGGCATCACCACCGTGCTGGTCGGCGCCCTGACCGGCGCAGGACAGATGGCCGCCAACAACATCAGATCCGGCGAAGCGCTGTCCCAGGCCAGGGATGCCCTGATCGCTTATGCGGTCAGCGACGATCTCCGGCCCGGTCAACTGATATGTCCGGATGTCAATAACGATGGCATGGTGACTATTGGAACGGATACAGCAGGAACCAATTGCGCCAGCCTTGTCGGCAGGCTCCCCTGGAAGAGCTTGGGGATACCCGATCTGCGTGACTCATCAGGAGAGCGTCTCTGGTACGCATTGTCCGATCCATTCCACTCCAACGGAGCTGCCACCCTGAACAGCGAGACCGCCGGCACGATCAGCCTCTCGGGCAACGTCACGGCCAACAACCTGATCGCCATTGTCTTCGCGCCGGGGCGACCTCTGCCAACCCTGAATCAGGGCCGCTCGGTGGCCGATGAGAACACGGCAGCGAACTATCTCGAGAGCATCCTGGTTTCGCCCACCAGTTTCCAGCAACTCACCCCGAACGACCATGAGGGCGGCGCATACAGCTACAACGACCAGTTGGTCTACATCAGCCACGATCATCTGCTGCCGCTGGTCGAGAAACGCATCGCGCGTGAAGTGAAGAAGTGCCTCGACGAATATGCCAACCTGCCTTCAGGCACTCCAAGCCATAAATACCCTTGGCCAGCCCCTCTCTCCACCGGCACCTATATCACCACGCCCAACACCCTGTTCGGCCGGGTACCGACCGACCCGACCTACAACATCTATACACCCAGCGATCCCTGGGTCATCGACATGCTGGACTACATCGACGACTTGCAGGCCGCGCTGGATGCGTACGCCGCAAACAACAACGCGACCACCAGGAGCAATCTCGACACCGCGGGGGACAATCTCAACGATATCGCCGATGACATCATCGATGCCACCACCCCCGCCTACTCTTCCGAGATCGTCACCGTTGCCACACCGGCCAGAACTGCGGGTAGCCGCGCCGAGCACCTGGCGGATGGCGATGTCGGCTATACGGTGGCGGGCGTACAAAGCAAGATCGACTCGGCCAATGCCGCGCTGGCTGCCATCCCCGGCAGCCCGGAAGATGCCTCCATGTCCGCCACCTGGCCAGCAGGTTGCTTTGCCGCCGGCACATACTGGGATCAATGGAAGAGTCTGGTCTTTTACCAGATCGACCAGAAATTCAAGCCCAACGGCACAACCACCGCCTGCAGCAATGATTGCCTGTCCATCAACGGCTCCGGCAACCCGAACGGCGGCTCGGGCAATTACCGCGCTGCCGTCGTCATTGCGGGCAGGATAGTGGGGGGCCAGACCAGGGCGGCGCAGACCGTGGACCAATATCTCGAACTGAACAACCAGACCAACAAGGGCAACACACCGACCAACCTGACGTTCGATACCTATCGCATCTCCGATTCGAACTTCTCGACACTGAATGACCAGGTGCTGTGCCTGGACGGGAATATCAATTGCAACTGAAACATCCACATCTCATGACCGGCTTCAGCCTGGTCGAAATGGCCGTCGTTCTGGCCATCGTCGCGCTGCTGATGGGCGGCCTGCTACCGATGCTGTCCGGGCAACAGGAACGCGCGCAGAGGAACGAGACGCGCCAGCAGATGGAAGAGATTCGGCAGGCACTGATCGGGTTTGCCGTCGTCAACGGCCGCTTGCCCTGTCCGACCGATCCGACCATCACCGATCCGACCCACGCCGATTACGGATCGGAAAGAGCAGACTGCTCGGCAGCGCCGACCGAAGAAGGTTATCTGCCATGGAAGACACTGGGCGTGAGCGAGATCGATGCCTGGGGCACCAAGCGTAGCGCGGCAGCCCAGCCTTGGAACGGTTACTGGCGTTACCGCGTCAGCCGCAACTTTGCCAATCAGCTCTCGCTCATCACCATGACGACTTCGCCATTCGGAGTTGGATCTGATGCCCTGGTAGTCCAGGACCGGAATGGCACCCAGATCACTTCGAATACGGAGAACCCGGTCGCCATCGTCTTCTCGACCGGCCCGGATCTGACCGGCAATGGGGAGAATGCCAGTACTGATTTTGAAGGCGCGGGGGGAACATATGTCAGCGATACCCCCGGGTCGCTACCCGACGGTTCGATCTACGACGATATGCTCGTCTGGGTATCGCGTCCGCAGATCATCAACCGCCTGGTCGCGACGGGAAAACTGCCCTAGGCTCTGCGCCAGCTCGTGCCCTGCGCGGCATCTTCCAGCACGATACCCGCCTCCAGCAGCTCCTTGCGTATGCGGTCCGCCTCGGCGAAGTTCTTCGCTTTCTTGGCGGCGATGCGCGCTTCGATCTGAGCATCGATCGCGGCATCATCCAACCCGCCATCACTTGAGTCACCCTGCAGGAATTGCTGCGCATCGCGCTGCAGCAGACCGAGTACTCCGGCCAGAGACCTGAGTTGCGCCGCGGCCTGTGCAGACTGACTGCGGTTCACTTCGTTGGCGAGGTCGAACAGGACAGCAACGGCTTCGGGGGTGTTGAGATCATCATCCATGGCAGCCTTGAAACGCTGTGCATGCGCTTCGTTCCAATCCACTTCCACAGCGGCAGGTGACAGCTTCAACGCGGTATACAAACGCGTCAGCGCGCCCTTGGCATCGTCCAGATGCTGGTCGGAATAGTTCAGCGGGCTGCGGTAGTGCGCGCGCAGGATGAAGAAGCGCACGACTTCGGCATCGTATTTTTTCAGAACTTCGCGGATGGTGAAGAAGTTGCCCAGGCTCTTGGACATCTTTTCGTTGTCCACACGCACGAAGCCGTTGTGCATCCAGTAGTTCACGTACTGGCACTGGTGTGCGCCTTCACTCTGCGCGATCTCGTTCTCGTGGTGCGGGAACTGCAGGTCGGCACCGCCGCCGTGGATGTCGAAATGATTGCCCAGCAGTTCGGAGCCCATCGCCGAACATTCGATGTGCCAGCCGGGGCGGCCCTTGCCCCACTTGGAATCCCATTTCACTTCGTCGGCTTCGTTATCCTTGGCATGCTTCCACAGCACGAAGTCGAGCGGGTCGTTCTTGTCGGAGGCTACCTCGACGCGTTCACCGGCACGCAGGTCTTCCAGCGATTTGCCAGAGAGCTTGCCGTAGCCGTCAAACTTGCGCACGGCGTAGTTCACGTCGCCGTCCGCCGCCTTGTAGGCCAGGCCGTTCTTTTCCAGCTGCTCGATCATCGTCAGCATCTGCGGCACGTACTGCGTCGCGCGCGGCTCGTGGTCGGGGCGCTGCACACCGAGCGCGTCGGCATCCTCGTGCATGGCGTCGATGAAACGCTGCGTGAGTGTGTGGATGGATTCCCCGTTCTCCGCCGCGCGCTTGATGATCTTGTCGTCGATGTCGGTGATGTTGCGCACGTAGTTCACGTCGTAACCGCTCGCCTTCAACCAGCGATACACCATGTCGAACACCACCATCACGCGCGCGTGGCCGAGGTGGCAGTAGTCGTACACGGTCATGCCGCAGACGTACATGCGAACGCTGTTCGGGGTGATGGGTTTGAATTCCTGCTTGTCGCGGGCGAGGGTGTTGTAGATTTTTAACATGTCCACTTCTTACTATTGCCGTCATACCGGCGCAGGCCGGTATCCAGCGGGTTTATTCAATATGCAGTTGGTTTTGTCCGCGCTTCGCGCGGGCTGTTTTTTTTCACTGGATACCGGCCTGCGCCGGTATGACGATTTAACATATCGAGGTATACAAATCCTTCCAGTCTGGATTGTTCTCTTCGATCAACTTCAGCTTCCACGCCCGCTGCCATTCCTTGAGCGCCTTCTCGCGCTGAATGGCAGATTCCATCGTTTCATGCACTTCATACCAAACCAGTTGATCCACGCCATGCTGTTTGGTGAAACCATCGACCACGTGATTCTTGTGTTCCCATATCCGCTTAACCAGATCGGAAGAGACTCCGACATACAAAGTGCCGTTGCGTTTGCTGGCTAGCAGATAAACACAAGGTATCTTGCGCATCTCGACCACTCCGTCATACCGGCGCAGGCCGGTATCCAGATAATTAACAACCCGTGCAGCGCACGGACAAAATCAACGGCATTTTTTGATCAAAGCACTGGATACCGGCCTTCGCCGGTATGACGGTTAGTTCGACTCCTTCGCCCAAGAATCCCGCAACGTCACCGTGCGGTTAAACACCAGTTTCTTGCCCGCCTGATGGTCGCGGCGGTCGGTGACGAAGTAGCCCAGACGTTCGAACTGGTAGCGTGTTTCCGGTGCGGCATCTTTGACTGCGCTTTCCACCCAGCCCTGCACCACGTCCAGGGAATGCGGATTCATGAATTCGAGGAAGTCCTTTTCCTTGTCCGCGTCCGGCTCCGGTATGGTGAACAGGCGGTCGTATAAACGAATCTCGGCGGGCAGCGCGTGTTCGCGCGACAGGAAGTGGATCACACCCTTGACCTTGCGGCCTTCCGGGTTCTTGCCCAGCGTGTCGTGGTCGATGCTGCACTTGAGTTCGATGACCTTGCCTGCCGCATCCTTCACCGCTTCGTCGCAACGCATCACGTAGCTGTGGCGCAGGCGGATCTCGCCGCCCAGCGTCAGACGCTTCCATCCGGCGGGTGGCACTTCGGCGAAGTCGTCGGCTTCGATGAGCAGGTCTTTACCGAACGGCACCACGCGTTTGCCCAGTTCCGGCACGTTGGGATGGAAATCCGCTTCGCGCGTAAGCGCACCGTCAGCATTGGTGATGGTGACCTTGAGCGGGTTGATGATGGCCATCACGCGCGGGGCGCGCAGCTCCAGATCCTCACGGATCGCACCTTCCATGATCGCCATGTCGACGATGTTCTCGCTCTTGGATACGCCGATGCGCTTGGCGAATTCGCGGATGCCTTCGGGGGTGTAGCCGCGACGGCGCATGCCGCTGATGGTGGGCATGCGCGGGTCGTCCCAGCCGCTCACCTTTTTCTCGTTCACCAGTTGCAGCAGTTTGCGCTTGCTGGTGATGGTGTAGTGCAGCTCAAGGCGCGAGAATTCGTACTGGCGCGGGTGGCAGGGGATGGTGATGTTGTCCAGCACCCAGTCGTACAACGGGCGGTGGTCTTCGAACTCCAGCGTGCAGATAGAATGGGTGATGCCTTCCAGCGCATCGGAGATGCAGTGGGTGTAGTCGTACATCGGGTAGATGCACCACTTGTCGCCGGTGCGGATGTGGTGGGCGCGCTTGATGCGGTAAATGACCGGATCGCGCATGTTGATGTTGGGCGAGGCCATGTCGATCTTGGCACGCAAGACCATCGCACCGTCGGCGAATTCGCCGTTCTTCATGCGCGTGAACAGGTCGAGGTTCTCCTTGGCCGCACGGTCGCGGTTGGGACTGTTCTTGCCCGGCTCTTTCAGCGTGCCGCGGTATTCGCGCATCTGCTCCGGCGTCAGGTCGTCCACGTAAGCCAGACCTTTGTTGATCAATTCCACCGCATAGTCGTACAGCGCGTCGAAGTAATCCGAGGCCCAGCGCACTTCGCCGTTCCATTCGAAGCCCAGCCAGCGCACGTCGTCCTGGATGGATTGCGCGTATTCCGCATTTTCCTTCTCGGGGTTGGTGTCGTCGAAGCGCAGGTTGCATTTGCCCTGATAATCGCGTGCCAGACCGAAGTTCAGGCAGATGGATTTTGCGTGGCCGACATGCAGATAACCGTTCGGCTCGGGCGGGAAGCGCGTGACGATGCTCTGATGCTTGCCGGAGGCCAGATCGGCATCGATGATCGTGCGAATGAAGTTGGAAACGGGGGCGACGGTTGTGGGCTCTTTGCTGCTCATTTTGGCTTAAAAAAGTGTCGGCGATGAAGGTGCGGAATTCTACCTGAAAATAACCCCCTCCAGCCCCGGCGCAAACCGTGTGAGTCAGGCGCTTATTTGATAGAATCGCGGCTCCCCGGATGGACTTGACCGCCGGACTCTCTTCGGAACATTTGCACGCAATGAACAAGATCAAAAAAGTTAGCCGTATCGCTGCGCTGTGCGCATTCCTGACCGTCTCTTTCGCCGCACAGGCCGACGACATCCAGGATGCGAACAAACTGTTCAAACAGGGGCTGCACGCTCAGGCGATGGAGAAGGTCAACACCGTCCTCGCCGGCAAACCGAAAGACGCGCAGGCGCGCTTCCTCAAGGGTCTGATCCAGACCGAACAGGGCAATACCAACGAGGCCATCGCGACCTTCACCGGCCTGACCGAGGATTATCCCGAGCTGCCCGAGCCCTACAACAACCTCGCCGTGATCTATGCCGGCCAGGGCCAGTACGAAAAAGCCAAGGTCGCACTGGAGATGGCGATCCGCACCCACCCGACCTATGCCACCGCGCACGAGAACCTCGGCGACATCTACGCCAAGATGGCCAGCCAGGCCTATGACCGCGCGCTGCAACTGGAAAAGAGCAACACCGGCACCCAGACCAAGCTGGCGCTGATCCGCGAACTGTTCGGCGACAATCCCAAGAGCGCCCGCACCGGCAAGACCACCGTGGTCGCCGCTGCCGAGCCCGCCGTGATTGTGCCCCCCGCCGCTGCCGTGAAGAAACCCGAGCCTGCCGTCACGACCAAGCCCGAGGCCGCTGTCGCCGACCCTGCTGCCGAGGTGGTGAAAGCCATCCAGGCCTGGGCCGCCGCCTGGTCGGCCAAGGACAGCAAGAAATATCTGTCCTTCTACGCCAAGGAGTTCAAGACGCCTGACGGCCTTAGCCGCAGCGCCTGGGAGACGCAGCGCAAGCAGCGCATCGCCGCGCCCAAGTCGATCAAGGTCGAGGTGCGCGACACCAAGGTCAAGCTGGTCGATGCCACCCACGCAACCATCTCGTTCCGCCAGAGCTACCGCGCCAGCCACCTGAACAGCCAGTCCAGCAAGCTGCTGGATATGGTGAAGACCGACGGTCAGTGGCAGATCGCGGCCGAACATTCCGGCAAATAAGTCCATGCGCCATATCGCCAGTCTCCTGTTGATCGCTTCATTCGCCCTCCCCGCGCTGGCGGAGACGCCCTCGCGCGATCTGGAACTGGGATTGGCCAAGAGCCTGCAGGCGGTGCGCGAGAACCGCCTGGACGTGGCGCTGAACGAAGTCGATTCGCTGCTCAAGCTCAACCCCAACTTCAAACTGGCGCAACTGGTCCGGGGCGACCTGCTGCTGGCGCGCTCCAAACCGATCGGCGATTTCGGTGCTGCCCCCAACGCGCCGCGCGACCGCGTGCAGGACCTGCGCGAGGAAGCCAATGCGCGCCTGCAGCGCGTGCAGCAACAGCAGCCCATCGCCGTGCCCAAATATCTGTGGCAACTCTCGCCCAAGCAGCGTTACGCGGTGGTGGTGGATACCAGCAAGTCGACGCTCTACCTGTACGAGAACGTGAAGGGCGAGCCGCGCTACGTGGCCGACTTCTACATCAGCGTCGGCAAGAAGGGATCCGACAAGGCCATCGAAGGCGACCAGAAGACCCCGCTCGGCGTGTACTTCGTCAACCAGCATCTGACCAAAGACAAGCTCACCGACTTCTACGGTTCCGGCGCCTACCCGATCAGCTACCCGAACGAGTGGGACAAGCGCCTGGGACGCAACGGCCACGGCATCTGGCTGCACGGTACGCCCTCTGACACCTACAGCCGCCCGCCGCTGGCCAGCAACGGCTGCGTGGTGCTCAACAACGACGACCTCACCCATCTGGGCAGCCATATCCAGGTCGGCGTCACCCCGGTGATCATCACCCGCAAGATGGACTGGATGGCCGATGACGACCTGAGCGAGCGCGATGCGCTGCTGAAGTCGATCGAACAGTGGCGCAACGACTGGTCCAGCCGCGACACCGAGAGCTATCTCTCGCACTACGCCAAAGACTTCTCCACCGGCAGCGTGACCCTGCCCGCGTTCGCGCAGCAGAAACGTCTGGTCAATTCCGGCAAGACCTGGATCAAGGTCAAGCTGTCCGACCTCAGCGTATTCCCCTACCCCAACCAGCCGGACATGGTAGTGGTGAATTTCGAGCAGGATTACGAAAGCAACAACCTGTCCAACCGCATGCACAAGCGCCAGTACTGGATGAAACGCGACGGGCGCTGGCAGATCGTCTATGAAGGAGCCGCATAAATGAGATTCATCCGTATCGCCCTCGCATTCCTGCTGGTCGGACTCTGTGTCCTGCCCGCGCAAGCCGAATCCACCCCCGCAACCAAAGGAAAAATGAAAATGGTAAAACTGCATACCAACCACGGCATCATCACCCTGCAACTCGACGCCGAGAAAGCGCCTGTCACCGTGCAGAACTTCCTCGACTACGTGAACAGCGGTTTCTTCAGCAACACCGTGTTCCACCGCGTGATCCCCAACTTCATGATCCAGGGCGGCGGCTTCGAACCGGGCATGAAGCAGAAGCCCACCAATGCACCGATCAAGAACGAGGCTGCGAACGGCCTGAAGAACGAGAAATACAGCATCGCCATGGCGCGCACCGGCGACCCGCATTCCGCCACCGCGCAGTTCTTCATCAACACCAAGAGCAACGACTTCCTCGACTATCCGGGCCAGGACGGCTGGGGCTATTGCGTGTTCGGCATGGTGGTCGAAGGCAAGGAAGTGGTCGACGCCATCGGCAAGGTGAAGACCGGCAGCAGCGGCTTCCACCAGGACGTGCCCAAAGAGGACGTCATCATCACCAAGGCTGAAGTGGTGCAATAACGAAAAACGGCGCTTCGGCGCCGTTTTGTTTTATGTCCCACAGCCTGTTCATCTCCGACCTGCACCTGAGCACCGACCATCCGCACAGCACGGAGATGTTCCTGCGCTTCGCGTCCGATGTCGCGCCCGGGGCCGAAGCGCTCTACATCCTCGGCGACCTGTTCGAGTACTGGGCGGGAGATGACGACCTCGGCGATCTTTTCCATCAAGGCATCTGCGATGCCCTGCGCGGGCTGGATGCGCGCGGCACGCGCATCTACATCATGCACGGCAACCGCGATTTCCTGATGGATAACGAGCTTGCTTCGGCCTGCAATGCGACACTGCTCGACGACCCCACTCTGCTCGACCTGTACGGCACACCCACCCTGCTCACGCACGGCGACATGCTGTGTACCGACGATGCCGAGTATCAGCAGTTCCGCGCGCTGGTGCGCAACAGCGACTGGCAAGCCAGGTTTCTGGCACAGCCGCTGGCGCAACGCAAAACCCTGATCGAGCAGATGCGCATGCAGAGCAGGAACGAGAAGCAGACGAAGTCTATGGACATCATGGACGTGAACGGCGATGCGGTGGATGCGCTGCTGCGCCGTTATCAATATCCGCGCCTGATCCACGGCCACACCCACCGTCCGGCCAGACATCTGCACCAGCCGGATGGCCGCAGCTGCGAGCGCTGGGTGCTGGGAGACTGGGATGCCGGACGTGCCAGCATCCTGCGTTGCGATGCGGAAGGTATCCGGCAGATCGTGCTGGAGTGAAGTCTGCGACTACTGCCCCGCGCACAATGCCTTGCACGGCTCGCCGTCGCGATCACCATCCAGCGTCATGACTCCGCAACGGACAAGATAGAAACGCGCTTCGTCGCATGAGGTCATCTCGGAGCACCTCCGCTTCTTGCCACACTCCATGTCGTACAACATCACCGGCACCTCGCGCAGTTCGGAAAATGACTTCTGTTGCACGGAGGGTTTCTTCCAGGGATGCTGCCGACGCCACTGCCACGGCGCCTGCGGATCAGGCGCGGCCCAGAGTCCGCGTTGTGCCTGCTGCGCTTCGCTTTGCAGGGCGATATATGACTTGTCGCTGTGGCGGTAGGAGTATTCCCACGCCATGCCGCGTTTCAGCTGTTCCCGGTTGACGTCAAGTCCTTCGGCCGAAACCAGCGCGACGATGCGGCCATACTGGTCCACGGCACGGCCATCGATCTGCACCTGCTTCTTGTACACCAGTTCCCGCAGCGACAGCCGCGCCTGTTTGCCGAAGGGCTGCGCTTTCTCGGGTGCATCGATGTTGGCGAGGCGAACCTTGGCGGTCTTGCCCTCATGCCGGACCAGGATCGTGTCTCCGTCCAGCACGCCGACCACCCCGGCCGTGAAGACCTCCGCTTGCGCCACCAGCGCGAAGCAGCACGCCAGCGCGACCGGCAGTCTCATCCCAGTATGCTTTTGATGATCGCCAGACACAGCAGGGCGTAACCCGCCGCAAGGATATCGTCGAACATCACGCCGAGGCCGCCGCGCCAGGTCTTGTCGAAGTGGCGGATGGGTTCGGGTTTGACGATGTCGAAGTAACGGAACAGGACGAACGCGAGGACCTGCCACGCCACGCCCTCGGGAGTGAAGAACAGCACCAGCGTGAACGCGACGATCTCGTCCCACACGATGCCGCCGTAGTCGTGCACGCCCAGCGCCTTGCCGGTGATGTCGCATACCCACACCCCGAAAGCGAAGGCCCAGATCAGCACCAGCAGGAACATCGCGTCGGTCAGCCGCGGCGCAAGGAACCAGTACATCGGGAAAGCGACCAGAGTGCCCGCCGTGCCCGGCCCTTTCGGCATCAATCCGGCACCGAAGCCGAAGGACAGCAGATGCGCGGGATGGCTGAACAGGAAGCGCCAGTCCGGCTTGAATCTCAGCTGGTCATGCGAAGTGGTCATAGCCCGACTCCTTGAGAACCATCACATTGCCGTCCGCCTTGCGCACCTTGCAGCCGCGTCCCGACACGATCTTGCCGATGCGCGTCAGTGGCAGGTGCAAGCGCGACGAGAGCGCCGCAATCTCATCGCGTTGCGTGTCAGGCGCGGTGAAACACAGTTCGTAATCGTCTCCGCCCGACAATACGCAGTTCTGCGCCAGTTCGAGCATCTCGTCACCGTTGGAGGCGAACAACGAGGAGACCGGCAATTTGTCGTAGCGCACTTCGGCGGCAACATTGGAACTTTCGAGGATATGGCTGAGATCGGCAAGCAGGCCGTCGGAGATGTCGATCATGCTTCTGGCGATACCGCGCAATGCCAGCCCCAGGGCGACACGAGGCTGCGGTTGCTGTAGTGCGGCAAGGCAGGATACACGGGCATGCTCCGGCAACTGGATTCTGCCGCGCAGATGCGCCAGGCCCAACGCGGCATCGCCCAGTTTCCCGGACACCCAGATGTCGTCGCCGGCCAGCGCGCCGCTGCGGCGCACCGCTGTGCGTTTCGGCACTTCGCCCAGAATGGTGACACAGAGATTGAGCGGGCCGCGCGTGGTGTCGCCACCGATGAGTTCGACGCCGTACTCGTCGGCCAGCGCAAAGAATCCCTCGCTGAATTGCTGCAGCCAGTTCTCATCCACCTGCGGCAATGACAGGGCCAGTGTCGCCCAGCGCGGCTGCGCGCCCATGGCTGCCAGATCGGAGAGGTTGACGGCCAGAGTCTTGCGGCCAAGCAGGAAAGGATCGGTATCGGGAAGGAAATGCGTGCCACTCACCAGCATGTCGGTAGAGACCACCAGCTCCATCCCTTCGGCGATGCGCAGCAGGGCTGCATCGTCGCCCACCCCCAACTTCGCGCCGGGGGTGGGACGGGTAAAGAAGCGTTTGATGAGCTCGAATTCGGTCAAAGCGGCTCCGCCGGGTTATTTTGCGGCAACCTCGGTCGCGCGCATCTTTGCCGCCAGTTTATCGAGCACGCCGTTGACGAATTTGTGCCCGTCGCTGCCGCCGAAGGTCTTGGCCAATTCGACCGCCTCATTGATGACCACGCGGTACGGGATCTCGGGATGCTGCATCAGCTCAAAAGTGCCCAGCATCAGCACGGAATATTCAACCGGACTCAGTTCATCCACTTTGCGGTCGAGGTGCGGAGCAAGCTGTTCGGCGAGAGCCTCATGCTGCGCGATCACGCCGTGCAACAGTTGACCGAAGAATTCGTGGTCGTAGCGTCCCAGACTCTTTTCGTCCAGCGTCGCCTTCTCGATCAGCCGGGAGCCCTTGCCGGACAGGCGCCACTCGTAGACGCCCTGCATCGCCAGTTCGCGCGCGCGGTGGCGCTGGCTCTTGGCCGGGTTGTTCGGCTTGCTCTCGCTCATGCGAGCGCTTTCAGCAGATGCGTCATCTCGATGGCGACCAGCGCCGCTTCGGCACCCTTCACGCTCATGCGCACTTCGGCCTGCTCGTCGGTATCGGTGGTGAGGATGGCATTGGCAACGGGAACGCCGCTGTGCAGTTGCACCTCGCCGACGCCGCGCGCCGACTCGTTGGAAACGACCTCGAAATGGTAGGTATCGCCGCGTATCACGGCGCCGAGGGCGATGAGCGCGTCATATTTCTTGCTCTGCGCCATGGTCTGCAGCACCAGCGGGATCTCCAGCGCGCCCGGCACGTTGGCCAGGGTGATGTCGTTCTCGCTCACGCCGCTCTGCACCAGTTGCGCGCGGCAGGCCGACAGCAGGCCTTCGCATACAGTTTCGTTGAAACGGCTCTGCACGATGCCGATGCGCAGGCCTTTGCCGTTCAGGTTTTTTTCAATTTCTTTCATTTTGCTTCCTTGCATTGACAGTAACGCACCACCTCCAGACCGAAGCCGGTCATGCTGGGCAGTTTGCGCGGGGTGGCGATGAGGCACATCTTGCCGACGTTGAGATCGCGCAGGATCTGCGCGCCGATGCCGTAGCTGCGCGGGTCCCACTGCGCATGCTGGGTCTCCGGTTTGGCGGCGGCGCGCGCCAGCAGGTTCTCCGAGGTCTCGTTGTGGTGCATCAGCACCAGCACGCCGGCGTCGGCCTCGCTGATCTTCTTCAGCGCGTCGTGCACGCTGGTACTGTTGGGCAGGCTGACCTGTTCGAGGAAGTCCAGCGCCGACAGCGGTTCGTGCACGCGCACGACGGTCTCTTTCTGCGGCTGGATGTCGCCTTTGACCAGGGCCAGATGGGTGCGCTGCGAGGTTTTGTCGGTATAGGTCACCAGATCGAACTCGCCGTAGGCGGTCTGCACGCGGCGCTTGGCCACGCGCTCGATCAGCGTCTCGTTGTTGATGCGGTATTCAATGAGGTCGGCGATGGTGCCGATCTTGAGGCCGTGTTCCTTCGCGAACGGGATCAGGTCGGGCAGGCGCGCCATCTCACCGTCTTCCTTGAGGATCTCGCAGATCACCGAGGCCGGGGTGACACCCGCCAACTGCGCCAGATCGCAGCCTGCTTCGGTATGGCCGGCACGCACCAGCACGCCGCCGTTCTGCGCGCGCAGCGGGAAGATGTGGCCGGGTTGCACGATGTCGGAGGGCTTGGCGTTCTTGTCGGCCGCGACCTGCACGGTGCGCGAGCGGTCGGCGGCGGAGATGCCGGTGGTGACACCGGTCGCGGCTTCGATGGAAACGGTGAAGTTGGTCGCCAGCGACAAACCGTTGTCGCGCACCATCAGTGGCAGGTTGATCTGCTGGCAATGCGCCTGTGTCAGGGTCAGGCAGATCAGGCCGCGCCCGTGTTTGGCCATGAAGTTGATCTTCTCGGGGGTGACGAATTCGGCAGCGAACAGCAGGTCACCCTCGTTCTCGCGGTCTTCTTCGTCCACCAGCACGACCATGCGTCCGGCGCGTATCTCGGCGATGATCTCGGTGATTGGGGCAATATCGGTCATGTAACGGTTCAGTCGGTCTAAAGTCGAGTGCGGATTCTATCATTACTTCAACGCGGCCCAGAGCGCGTATAGTATTCGCACCCATACTGAAACTGGATGGCTATGCTGGAATGGATCGCATTCTTCGCCGGGACGTTATTCCTGACCTATATTTCACGCGCCAACCTGCGTGCTCCCAAATCGCATGGGTTCTACCGCTTCATCGCCTGGGAGTGGATGCTGCTGCTGGTCGTGTATAACCTGGACGGCTGGTACGATGCGCCTCTCACCTGGGATCAGGTCGTTTCCGGGATATTGATGGGCATCTCGCTATTGCTGTTCATCTTGAGTTATTCGACACTGCGATGGCTCGGGCGACAGGATGGGCACCGTGACGACGCGACGTTGCTTGAATTTGAAAAGACGACGGCACTGGTGACGCAAGGAATTTATCGCTACATCCGCCACCCGATGTACAGTTCGTTGATCTTTCTCGATTGGGGCTTCTTCTTTAAACAGATGTCCTGCTTGAGTGGAATCGTTGCGCTGATCGCCACATTTTTTCTCGTTTTGGCCTCACGGGTGGAGGAACAGGAGAATATCCGCTACTTTGGCGCGAAATATCTGGAGTACATGAAAAGCAACAAGCGCTATCTCCCGTTCTTGCTTTGAGCGGTTGCGCGCTGCTAGAGTCTGACCGCTGCACTCCCCATATCAACCAACAGGAGTCACCATGAAACGCTCTGCCTTGATCGCAACGGTTTCCCTGCTTTGCCTGTCCCTGCCCGCACAGGCCGAAGATTCCGGGGGGTATATGGGTGTCGGGGTTGCCAACGGAAAGATGTCGTCCTGCGTCAACACCGCATGCACTTATTACTCCGACAATTCCGAGAACGGCGGTCACGCGCGCCTGATCGGCGGATACGATTTCAAGAAATATATCGGCGTCGAAGCCGGTTTGTCCGGTCTGGGTACCTACAAGATACGCGACAACACCGGAGTGCCGGCCGGAACAGTGAAGGTGTCGGCTGTTACGCTGGCTGCCAAGGGGACCTATGTCTTCCCGCACGGATTCTCGGTCTTCGGCAAGCTCGGTCTGGCCCGCGTGTATACCGAATACTCAGCCGATCCGGGATGGACCATCGTCGGGAATGCCAATCAGAAATCGACCGGCGTGGTGATCGGAGCAGGCGGCCAGTACAACATCAACGAGCAAATCGGATTCCGCCTGTTCACCGAGATCGTTTCCTACAAGGACGATGCGTACACCAGCGCAGTAGGCGGCACTACGCTGATGGCGGTATTCAAGTTCTGATGTCGCGGTTCGAGACGCAAAAGGCGGGAGCGATTCCCGCCTTTTTTATTTCTCTTCCGCCGTGAGCATGCGCTCGACATAGCGCGCGATCAGGTCGATCTCCAGATTCACCTTGCTGCCAACCTTCAGTTCGTTCAGTGTGGTCACGTCCAGCGTGTGCGGGATGAGATTGACTTCGAATTCCGACCCTGAAACCTGGTTCACCGTCAGACTCACGCCGTTGATGGTGATGGAACCCTTCATCGCGATATATTTCGCCAGAGCCTGCGGCGCACGCACCACCAGCCGCCAGCTTTCGCCGATGTCGTTGAAGGCCACCACTTCGCCCACGCCATCGACGTGACCGCTGACCAGATGACCGCCCAGCCGGTCGGACAGGCGAAGCGCCTTTTCCAGATTAAGGTGCTTGCCCTGCTCTCCCAACCCTGTGGTGCAGTTCAGCGTCTCGCGCGACACTTCCACCGTGAAGTCGTTACCATCCAGTTTGACCACAGTCAGGCACACGCCGTTGCAGGCAATGCTGTCACCGAGTTGCACATCGTCCATGCCGAGCGCTTCGGTATTCACGGTCAGGCGCAAACCGCCGTCCCTGTCCTTCGCCGATTTGATCAGGCCCACATCCGCAATGATCCCGCTGAACATTCTCATTTCTCCTTTGTAATCCTGGCGACGATACGCAGATCGCCGCCCACCTGCCGCACATCCTGCCAATGCAACTCCACACGCTGCTGCAACTGCGTGAGTTCGCCCAAGTCTGCCATGCCGCGTGCCGCATCGCCCAGCAGTTGCGGGGCGAGATACAGCACCAGTTCGTCCACCAGCCCGGCCTTCAGCAATGCGCCGTTGAGCGTGCGGCCCGCTTCCACCAGCACTTCGTTGCAGCCGCGTTGCGCCAGATCACGCAGCACGGCGGACAGATCGACCTGCCCGTTCGTGCCCGGCATCTGTATCACCTCGGCACCTTTTTGCCGCAGTGCCGCACGTTTGGCGGCATCCGCCGAGGCGGTGTAGACCAGCGCGCCGCCACCAAGGATGCGCGCTGTCGGCGGCATGCGCAGATGGCTGTCGAGGATGGCGCGCAGCGGCTGACGGCCACTCTCGCTGCGCACATTGAGCTGCGGATCGTCTGCCAGCACCGTGCCGACACCGGTGAGTACCGCACAGGAACGCGCGCGCCACTGCTGCACATCGCTCCGCGCCGCCTCGCCGGTGATCCATTTGCTGGTGCCGTTATTGAGTGCGGTATGTCCGTCCAGGCTGGCGGCGACCTTGCTGCGCACCCAGGGCATGCCGCGCGACATGCGCACGACGAAGCCGATATTCAGTTCACGCGCGGCGGCTTCCATCAGGCCGCTCTCGACGTCGATCCCGGCGGCACGCAATTTGGCGATACCCTGCCCGGCCACCAGCGGATTGGGGTCCTGCATCGCCGCGACCACGCGTTTGACACCTGCCGCGATCAGCGCATCGGAACAGGGCGGCGTACGCCCGTGGTGGCTGCACGGTTCCAGCGTGACATAGGCCGTGGCACCCTGCGCCTGTTTGCCCGCTACGCGCAAGGCATGGACCTCGGCGTGCGGCTCGCCGGCGCGCTCGTGCCAGCCTTCACCGACGACCTTGCCGTCCTTCACCAGTACGCAACCCACCCGCGGGTTAGGACTGGTCGTATGCAGGCCGCGCTCGGCAAGTCGCAGAGCGAGTGCCATCCACTGACTGTCGGCAGCGTTCATGTTTTGGAGTTATCGGTTTTACGGCGGCGGGTGTTCTTGACTGCGTCGATGGCGTCGGAGAAATCGCCCACGTCCTGGAAACTCTTGTACACGGAGGCAAAGCGGATGTAGGCGACCTTGTCGAGCTTGAGCAGTTCCCTCATCACCATCTCGCCGATCTGGCGCGAACCGATCTCGCGTTCGCCGCTGGCGAAGACTTTCTGCGTGACATGGTCGATGGCGGCATCCACCAGTTCCGTGGGCACAGGACGCTTGTGCAGCGCGCGGGTGAAGCTGGTGCGCAGCTTCTCCTCGTCGAACTCGCTGCGCATGCCGTTCTGCTTGACCACCTGCGGCATGCGCAACTCCACCATCTCGTAAGTGGTGAAGCGCTTGTCGCACGACAGACAGCGGCGGCGGCGGCGGATGCTGTCGCCTTCCTCGCTCTCGCGGGTATCCACCACTTGTGTATCGGGCCCTTTGCAGAATGGACACCGCATGATGTTCTTTTACGCGCCGTAGACCGGGAACTGTGTGGTGAGCTTCTTCACCTCGCCGACCACGCGGGCGATCACCGCCTCGTCGGTTGGTGCATCAAGCACATCGGCGATCAGGTGCGCCAGTTTCTCGGCTTCCAGTTCCTTGAAACCGCGGGTGGTCATCGCCGGGGAACCGATGCGGATGCCGGAAGTCACGAATGGCTTCTCGGGATCGTTGGGGATGGCGTTCTTGTTGACGGTGATGTGTGCTTTGCCCAGCGCGGCCTCGGCATCCTTGCCGGTCAGCTTCTTGGCACGCAGATCGACCAGGAACACGTGGCTGTCGGTGCGGCCGGAGACGATGCGCACTCCGCGCTCGGTCAGTACTTTGGCCATCACGCGGGCATTGTCGATGACTTGCTTCTGGTACACCTTGAACTCTTTGCTTGCCGCTTCCTTGAACGCCACGGCCTTGGCCGCGATGACGTGCATCAGCGGGCCGCCCTGCAATGCGGGGAAGATAGCGGAATTGAGCGCCTTTTCGTGTTCTGCCTTGGCCAGGATCAGGCCGCCGCGCGGGCCGCGCAGGGTCTTGTGGGTGGTGGTGGTCACGAAGTCGGCGATACCGACCGGACTGGGGTAGTAACCCGCCGCGATCAGACCGGCGTAGTGCGCCATGTCCACGAACAGATAGGCGCCGACGCTGTCGGCGATGGCGCGGAAACGTTTCCAGTCGATGACCAGCGAGTAGGCGGATGCTCCGGCCACGATCATCTTGGGCTTGTGCTCGGTGGCCAGCTTCTGCACCTGGTCGTAATCGATCTCTTCTTTTTCATTCAAACCATACTGGATGGCGTTGTACAGCTTGCCGCTGATGTTCACCGAGGCACCGTGCGTCAGGTGGCCACCATGCGCCAGACTCATGCCCAGAATGGTGTCGCCGGGCTTGAGCACGGAAACGTACACGCCCTGGTTCGCCTGCGAGCCGGAATGCGGCTGGACGTTGGCGTATTCGGCGCCGAACAGCGCTTTGGCGCGATCGATGGCCAGTTGTTCAGCCACATCGACGAATTCGCAGCCGCCGTAATAGCGCTTGCCGGGGTAGCCTTCGGCATATTTGTTGGTCAGTTGGCTGCCTTGCGCTTCCATCACCGCTGGGCTGGTGTAGTTTTCCGAAGCGATCAGCTCGATGTGATCCTCCTGGCGACGGTTTTCATTCTGGATCGCGGCCCAGAGTTCGGGGTCGGTCACGGCGATGGTGTTTTTGCTGGAGAACATGGCAAGTATCCCTAAAAATTGGTTGGAAACAGGAAGGCGCGGATTCTACCATGCCCTGCCGCAGGCCTTACAAATGCCCTTCTTCGTGCCATATGTATACTAACGGCGAACCTTTTTGTTTCTTGGCACTCTCATCCAGCGAGTGCTAGAATCATCTCATATCAAGGAGGAAATGCCATGAATGCAACCATGAATCTACCGATACCGTCTGCCGTAGGCAGTCTGGAGGGGTATGTTCAGGCTGTGAATCGCTTTCCGGTGCTGTCGCACGAGCAGGAACTGGAATTGGCGACCCGCTTCAAGATGCAGAACGATCTGGAAGCAGCCCGTCAGTTAGTGCTTTCTCACTTGCGAGTGGTGGTGAGTGTGGCGCGCGGTTTTGCCGGTTACGGCCTGCCGCAGGCCGACCTGATCCAGGAAGGCAACATCGGCCTGATGAAGGCCGTGAAACGTTACGATCCGGACCGCGGTGTGCGCCTGGTGTCGTTCGCCCTGCACTGGATCCGCGCCGAGATCCACGAGTATGTGATCCGCAACTGGCGCATGGTCAAGATCGCGACCACCAAGGCGCAGCGCAAGCTGTTCTTCAACCTGCGCAGCATGAAACAGGGATTGGAGCCGCTCAAACCGCAGCAGGTCAGCGAGATCGCGCAACAACTGAACGTGAGCGAACATGATGTGGTGGAGATGGAAGCACGCTTCGCCGGTCACGAGATCGCGCTGGAACCGCTTGCCGGAGAAGAGGACGAGGGTTACGCGCCTATCAATTATCTGGCCGACAACGCCGAGCACGAGCCTTCACATATCCTCGAAGCGGCAGAACGCGAGCACCTGCACACTGCGGGTCTGGCAAAAGCGTTGGAGAGCCTGGACGAACGCAGCCGCCGTATCGTTGAAGCCCGCTGGCTGCACGAAGAAGAGGAGCATGCCGCGACGCTGCACGAGTTGGCTGCCGAGTTCAAAGTTTCGGCCGAGCGTATCCGCCAGATCGAGCAAAAGGCCTTGAGCAAGATGCAAACACTGTTGGCACTGCCTGCGAAGGTCTGATTAGCCGTCCCCAAAGTGAAAAAGCCGCAGAGCGATCTGCGGCTTTTTCTATTTCACCACCCTGAGCGTGGGCCGGCCCTGCGGCGGCGGATCCTCTGGCGACTCGTCGGTCTTTCCGCTACCGCCGACAGGGGTGGATTCCTGTCCCTGGAACACCAGTCCCTGACCGGTCTCCTTGGCAAAGATACCGATCACCGCGGACATCGGAACGATGATCTGGTGCGCCACGCCGCCGAAACGGCCGCCGCAAGTGATGTCCTCGTTGCCCAGCTGCAGGTTGCGCACCGCATCGACGCCTATATTCAGCACGATCTTGCCATCCTTGACGTAGGCCATCGGCACTTGCGTGTACTCGTCCACCTGTACCGCCAGATAGGGGGTATACCCGGCATCCGCGCACCAGTCGAAGATGGCGCGGATGAGATAGGGTTTGGTGGACGGCTCGCTCATACGCTTACTTGCGCATCGCCTTCTCGGCCGGGGTCATCGCCTCGATGTAGGCCGGACGCGAAAACAGGCGCTCGGCATACTTCATCAGCGGCGCGGCTTCCTTGTCGAGCTGGATACCATAGTGGTCCAGGCGCCACAACAGCGGAGCGATCGCCACATCGAGCATGGAGAACTCGTCGCCCAGCATGAACTTCTGCTTGGCAAACACGGGAGCGATCTGGGTCAGGTTCTCGCGCACAGCGGCACGGGCCTTTTCCGCGACCTTGGCATTGCTGCTTTCCAGGCCGGGGATATGGCAGAACAACTCGTTCTCGAAGCGATGCAGGAACAGGCGGGCGCGGGCGCGCATCACCGGATCGGGCGGCATCAGTTGCGGGTGCGGGAAGCGCTCGTCGATATATTCGTTGATGATGTTGGCTTCGTACAGGATCAGGTCGCGTTCGACCAGCACCGGCACAGTGTTGTACGGATTCATCACCGCCAGGTCTTCCGGCTTGTTGAAGACGTCCACGTCGATAACCTGAAAATCCATGCCCTTTTCGAACAGGACAAAGCGGCAACGGTGGCTGTAGGGATCGGTCGTCCCGGAATAAAGTGTCATCATAAGAACCACCTACACGAAAAAACGCTGCGACAAAAAACCAAAAAGGCGAAGCTTTTATAGCTCCGCCCGTTTGGCACTAGGTGAAACGGGGTGCGGAAGTTACCACAAACACACCACCAAATTCAAATAGATATCAGTGAATGTCCTTCCAGAACTCTTTCTTCAGGGCATATGTCAGGATCAGGAGCAGGAACAGGAATCCCAGCACGATGTAACCGATCTTGTAGCGCACGAGCTTGGCCGGTTCGCCCATGAAATCGAGGTAATTGACCAGGTCGCCTACCGTTGCATCGAACTCGGCCGTAGTCATGGAGCCCGGCGTGGTCAGCTTCAACATCTGCACTTCATGACCACCTTCGTGTTTTTCCACGACCAGCGCCTGCTCACCCTGCAAGCCACCCAGGATGTTGGGCATTGCTACCAGCGGGAACAGCACGTTGTTCACGCCGTTCGGACGCGTGGCGTCCGCGTAGAAGCTGCGCAGATAGGTATACAGCCAGTCATTACCGCGCGAGCGGGCAATGACGGACAGGTCCGGCGGAGCGGCGCCGAAAGCCATCTTGGCAGATTCCGAATCCATCGCGGCCTTCATGGTCGAGCCCAGCTTGCTGCCTTCCGGCAGCAAAGTCTTGATCTCGGCCTCGGTCATGCCGATGTCGGCCAGACGGTTGTAGCGCATGTACGCCGCACTGTGGCAAGCGATGCAGTTAACCACAAAGAATTTCGCACCGCGCTGCAGCGAAGCCTGGTCACTCAGACTGGCCGGGGCCTTATCCAGGTGGGCCTCACTGCTGGCGAATGCCATCGCCGACACTGTCGAAAACAGCACCAGCACCCATAGTTTTTTGATTAGTTTCATATCAACGAACCTCTCTCAATTATTTGAACGTCAAGCGATCAGGCTCAGGCTTGCACTTGTCGATCTTGGTGTACCACGGCATCAGGATGAAGAATGCAAAGTACACCACCGAGAGCACTTGAGAGATCAATGTATAGGTTGGTGTTACCGGCATCAGACCCAGATAGCCCAGACCGATGAAGCTGACCACGAACGAGGCCATGAATGCCTTGTAGATCGGCCCGCGATAACGGATCGACTTGACCGGACCGCGATCCAGCCAGGGCAGGAACACGACGGCAATAGCAGCAACGCCCATCGCGATCACGCCCGGGAACTGCGAACCAAACATCGGCGGTACTGCACGCAGGATGGCGTAGTAGGGAGTGAAGTACCAGACCGGTGCAATATGTGCCGGAGTCTGCATCGGGTTGGCCGGCACGAAGTTATTGGCTTCGATGAAGTAACCGCCCATGTCCGGCGCGAAGAACACGATCGCGCAGAACACGATCAGGAACAGCACCACGGCCACGATATCCTTCACCACGATGAACGGGAAGAAGGGGATGCCATCCAGCGGGATGCCATTGGCGTCCTTGTTCTTTTTGATCTCGATACCGTCGGGGTTGTTGGAACCGACCGCATGCAAAGCAACCAAGTGCACGAACACGATACCGGCCAGCAGCAACGGGATCGCGATCACGTGCAAAGCGAAGAAGCGGTTCAGGGTCGCATCCGAGATCACAAAGTCGCCGCGGATCAGCACGGACAGTTCGTTGCCTACGAAAGGCACGGAAGAGAACAGGTTGACGATCACCTGTGCACCCCAGAACGACATCTGGCCCCATGGCAACAGGTAGCCCATGAAGGCTTCGGCCATCAGCGCCAGATAGATCACCACCCCGATGATCCACAGCAGCTCGCGCGGCTTGCGATAGGAACCGTAGATCATGCCGCGGAACATATGCAGGTAGACCACGATGAAGAACATCGAAGCGCCGGTGGAGTGGATGTAGCGGATCAGCCAGCCCGACTGCACATCACGCATGATGTACTCGACCGAGGCAAAAGCGATCAGCGCGTCCGGCTTGTAGCTCATGGTCAGGAAGATGCCGCTGACGATCTGGATGACCAGCACCAGCAACGCCAAGGAACCGAAGAAGTACCAGAAGTTGAAGTTCTTCGGCGCGTAATACTTGGAAAGGTGGAATTCCCAGGTTTCAATCAGCGGAAAGCGCTCATCGACCCAACCCAGCAGGTTTTTCAAATATTTCATTATGCAGCTCCCATTTTCTTGTCATCACCGATCAGCAGCGTAGTGTCGCTGAGATACTGGTGCGGGGGGACGATCAGGTTGGTCGGTGCGGGCGAACCCTTGTAGACGCGTGCGGACAGATCGAAACGCGAACCGTGGCACGGGCAGAACCAACCACCACCCCAGTCGGCGCCCAGATCGGCAGGTGCCACTTCCGGACGGTAGCTCGGCGAGCAGCCCAGATGGGTGCAGATGCCGATCACAACGAAGATCTCGGGTTTGATGGAACGGTTAGGGTTATTGCAGTAATCGGGTTGCTGGGGAATGTTACCGGCGGGGTCGGTCAGGTCG